>Ga0157372_10000955_pt1 | contig 31496 bp, 25 predicted proteins | sample C55metaG_FD_115307 | JGI IMG/M metagenome (GOLD analysis project Ga0157372, IMG submission 115307) | Corn rhizosphere microbial communities from Kellogg Biological Station, Michigan, USA - C5-5 metaG | ecosystem: Host-associated > Plants > Roots > Rhizosphere > Soil | place: USA: Michigan...
ACCGTTCGCGTAGAGTGCAACTCCCATCTGACACAGGAGAGACAAGATGGCAGACCGCGATGAAGACCTGTTCGCCGCTCTCGGCTTCAGGGTGCTCCGCTTCGACGAGAACGGAGCGCATGACGTGACCGGCGAGTTCGTGAAGAAGCCGGACCGGGATGCCGGGGAGTTCCTCGGCATGATCTGCCGCCTCTGGGCAAAGGTCCGCGAGGATCGCCCCGAGATGGAGCGGGCTCTCGCCGCCTACCTCGCCATGCCGGAGGGCACCTGTCCCTTCAGCCACGAGATCCTGAAGGGCTCCTTCCAGGCGCTCTTCGACTGGGACGCTGCGCTCTTCAAGGTGTGGGACGACGCGGCTCGCGGGAACCTGGAAACCTGCGAGCACTGCGAAGAGCAGCGGCAGAACTTCCTGTATGGCGTAGCGGAGGGCGAAGGCAATGGCACTGCTCACTGAAAGCGACGCGGCGTATCACGCCCACCCGGCAGTCTCGCGCTCTGCGCTCTGGACCTTGTGGAACCGGACCCCGGCTCACGTCCAGGGCATGGAGCCTCCGTCCTCCAGGGCGCTTGAATTCGGCTCCCTGGTCCACACGGCGATCCTCCAGCCGGAGGAGATCGACGAGCGGTATGTGCTCTGGCCCTACGAGATGAAGTCGGGCACGAAGAACACGAACCAGTGGAAGGACTTCGTCGCCCAGGCTGCGGCGCAGGGCAAGCGCGTCCTGGCCACCGACGAGATGGAGATGGCGCTCCGGATGCGCGACAACGCCCACAAGCACGAGCTTGTCCGCAAGCTGGTGAAGGACGCGGTCGTGGAGCAGTCCATCTACTTCGAGCACGAGGGCCTGGAGATGAAGGCCCGGCCCGACGTGTGGTCGAAGGGGCTCCGGCTTCTCGGCGACATCAAAACGGCCCGGTCAGCGGATCCCATCGACTTCGGCAAGTCGGTCGCGAGCTACGGCTACCACCTCCAGGAAGCGGTCTACACATTCGCAGCCGACAAGGAAGGCTTCAGGCCGCAGGGCTTCGTCTTCATCGTGGTCGAGAAGGAGCCGCCGCATCCGGTCGCGATCTACCAGCTTGACGAGCGGTCCTACGACGAGGGCTGGAGGATCTTCCAGGAGGCCGTCGCGAAGTGGAAGGAGGTGAAGGACTGGGAGGCGTCCTATCCGCTGGAGGTGCAGAAGATCAGCCTCCCCTCCTGGGCGTTCAACAAGGGAGGACACGGTGTCCTGGCAGACGAGATCGAAGATTTCTAAGCAGACCCAGCGGAACGCCCATCGGGCCTCAGCTATCGCTGGCAAGGGAGAGGTCACTCTCCCTGCCTACCGCAGCATCTACGGTCCCGGTGCTTCGGTCGTCTACATCAGGGGTCGTGGCCTGCTCATAAACGGGAAGGAGAGCGCATATGGCCGAGGAAAGGAACCGCCCAAAGACGGGCAAGGACTTAGTCCTCTCGAAGGCGACGGACATCGAGCACCTGCTCCCCGCGTCCTTGCCATCAGCGAAGTTCTTGAACGTCTTCAAGACCGCGTGGCTAAGGCAACCGGAATTGGCGAGGTGCTCGCCGGTCAGCGTGTTTCAGGCGTGCCTGAAGGCAGCCGCTGACGGCCTGTCCTTCGACGGTCGCGAGGCCGCTCTCGTCGTCTTCAAGAACGAGGCGGTCTACGTGCCGATGTACCAGGGCATGATCAAGCGTGCCTTCGCCTCCGGCTACGTCGACAACATCTACGCCAACGTGGTCTACGAGAACGAGTTGAACGAGGACCGCTTCACGTTCGAGGACGGGATCCCGCAGAAGCTCTACCACAAGCCGATCCTCAACGGCATCAAGGGGCCACTCGCCCTGGCCTACTCCGTCGTCCGCATGAAGGGCTCCTCCTACCCCGTGGCCATGATCATGGAGCGGGAGGAGATCCTGGCGATCAAGGCGAAGTCGCGCGGCGGATCGTCGAGCTTCTCGCCCTGGAAGACGAACGAGGGCGAGATGTGGAAGAAGACGGTCCTCCGCCGTCACATGAAGACCCTCCCCTTCGACAGCGATCTCGCCCGGCTCTTCGGACGGATCGACGAACTCTACGACCTGGACAAGCCTCGCAAGGGTGACGCATCAGAGGTTCTGTCTGTCGGCGAGGAGGGCTACATGGTCGATCCCGAGACCGGCGAACTCACCCCCGAGTAAAGGGGGTTGACACCGTCCCTGCCCTCCCCTATTCTCCTGTCTAGACCGGAGCGGGAGAGGCGGGGACATGGCCACCAAGACCAAGCTGGAATGCCAGGAGTGCGGCAAGGAGTTCGAGGCGATCCGCAAGAACGCCCGGTTCTGCTGCGACAAGTGCAAGAAGGACTGGAACAACCGGCGCTTCGCCCGTGGCGCTGAACTCTACGACTTCTTCATGATGATCCGGTACGAGCGGACCGCGACCGTGAAGGACGGGACGCTCCAGGCGAACATCGCCAAGGGCATGATGGAGAAGCTGGGCGAACTGTATCGCGAGGCCGACAAGGCGAACCGTGGTGGTCGCAAGTCCTGGAAGTCGCTGAAGCATGCGATCCACGACGCCGAGGTGCCGCTGGGCCGCGCGGAAGGCGTAGGAGACAAGCGATGAGAGAGTATTACACAGCCCCTGCGGCTCGATCCGACTGGAAGGCAGTCGTCCGCTGGATCCTGGATCAACACGACGTGACCTGGGTCGAGATGCAGTCGAAGACCAGGACGAGCCGCATCGTGGACGCCCGGTTCGATGTGGCCTGGATGCTCCGGCACCGAGGCTGGAGCTATCCGATGATAGCCAAGGCCATCGGGCGAGAGGATCACACCACGGCGTTCCATGCCGTCAGAAGGAAGCAGGAGGCCCTGGACGAGGGCCGGGTCGGATACCTGCCCAACAGGTACAAGTCGCTTCGCTTCACGAAGCCGTCACACAGAGGAGAGCGCGATGATACCTCCGCCGAGAGATGGAGTTCTTCTCGGACTGCTGGTCATAATGTTGGTGGGGGCTCTCATGCTCTTCACCGGGTGGCTGATGGGCGCTTTTGAGCCACGCGAGAACCCCTACAAGGGGCTCTTCGAGGGAGCCGTCGTCGTTCGCGTCTGTCGCGATGGCACCCGCATCTACCGGCTCACCGACCATCGCATCGTGATCGGTGGATGGGCCGAGATACCAGACCCGAACCGCGACATAGAGGAGATCTGCCCGTGAACGCCAAACGAGACGACGCTCTGTCCAGGCTGAACATGGCCCTGACCGAGGCGCTCCCCTACTTCGAGGGCGCGAAGAAGCGCGAGGGCTTCCACCCCGCCCAGGTGAAGCAGATCACCATCGCCTGGGACACGGAGACCGGGGCCATCGCCTGCGCCACTGACTTCCCGAACGACGAGTTGATCGTCAAGCTGCTCCAGAACTCGATCAAGGTCTTCAGCGGGGAGACACAGCGCGGAGCCGAGTTCTCGGTCTCAATCCAGGAGAAGGATCCGTCATGACGGTCTACGTCCTACACTTCGACCCGCCGTACCAGCACGCACGCCACTACATCGGATACACGCCAGATGACACTGCCGACAGAAGGATCAGTGAGCACCTCTCCTGCGGCGAGAAGGGATCGCCCCTGGTCTCCGCCGCGATCATGTCTGGAAGCGAGGTGTCCGTTGCTGCTATATTTCCAGGTGCGGGCCGCGATTTCGAACGCTGGCTTAAGGATCGTCGAGACACCAGACGATGGTGCCCGACGTGTGGAGTTGGTACGAAGCGGTTCCCGGATCCGTCTCGCATCACGTCCAAGTTCCGGGACAAACCAAGGAGGTTCGAATGTCACTGACCTACGCTTTCCGCAATCCCGCCACTGGCCAGCAGACCAAGGCCGTACCGGCGGAGAACGGGTTCATGAGGGTGCCAGTGGAGTTCATCGACGAACAGGCTTCAGCGGCGCTAGGCGGCGCTATCCAACTGGAAGTGCTGATATGGTCAGACGGTCGCGGCCCGAAAACTCACAAGATCGAGTTGGGAGACTTCGTCTCTTCCCCGGGCTCCTCACGCTTCTGATGCTGGGGCTGATCGTCTGGGTCTTGTTTCACTGAGCGTTCCCCCTCGGCCCCGGTGAGGAGGCGGGCTGCCGGAGCCGAGGGGTCGCTCGACAGGTGAAGGGACGAGACTTCACCTGGAGGCGATATGGAAGGCCACGTTCGGCGATGCCGTAACGATGGGCCAGTTGAAAAGACGCTGAAGCGGATTACAGTAGTAGCGGCGTAGGTTGCGATAGATCGCATTCCCGACCGCAGACTTGTCAGGGATCGTCACGGCGACGGCCCGTCGCTCCTCTCCGAGATCTGTCGGCCTGACTTCGAGCCGAAGCTCCGGCAGATCCCATCGGACACCGGCACCATCGATCAGGGTTTGGAAGTAGAGGGTCTCGCAGACGCGATGCCGGATGACATCGTACTGCACCTTCATCTGCTCGCCGGGCTGAACCGGACGGGGATCGATCTCGATCCTGATCGTCTCAACGGGCGGATAGCGATCTGTGACCCAGGTCGCCAGGATGCCCATCGAGACGATCCCGAATACGGTGAGGAAGATCCCCCACAGTTTAGCTTGCAAGCCAAGCATAGAGCTTCCTAACACTCTCACCAGCGGATATAACAGCCGTGAACGTCGCGAGCATAGCCACCGCCAGCCATTTGAAAAAGCCGCCGATAGTAGCGGCTTTCTCGTAGGCTCTGAGCATGTTGATGAGCGTCTCGACATCGTCCTCGTCAAGTCTTTCTAGGAAGTCTCTGACGTGGGGACGGACATCACGGTAGCTATGCGCCTCCGGTTCACGACGATCTTCCAACGCTGATACTCCTCGTCGCCCTCACGCGCCCGACGATGGCAACCACGCCGCCGACCACACCGGCCAGCGACATGATAACATCTGTGACGAGGATCTGATCCTGGCTGGTGACGGTCAGACCGGTCGCCAGGGTGATCATGGGAGCGATGATGGCAACGGCGGCACCCCAGAGTGTGCGGGACCGATACCAGGGCTTCGGCTGGAGATCGACGTTCTGCTCGACCTCCTGCTTGGCCACCTCGGCGACCGCGCCTTCCTTCACCTGCTGGGCGATAGGAGGGAGCGGGGCTTGAGGCGGGGTCTGGTGCGCCGTATCGACGGCGCGACTGACGAGACCCGACACCACACCGATGACGAGCCTCGCTACTAGGTCAGGGAACATGCTTACCTCTCCACTTATTCAGACGCTGCTGTATCTCAGGCCAGAAGCGCCACGCTGCGAACCCTAGCAGAATAAGTGATACTACCACCAGAGCCCCGATAACCCAGCCGGGCGCACCAGCCGTCGCGCCCACCACAGCCCCGCCAGCACTCCCAGCACCAGCGCCGCCGGATGTGAGAAGTGCCTTAGCCCGTGCGATCTGGGATCGAGTGGCAGGACCGACGCGACCATCAGTAGCCAGATCAGGATGCGTTGACTGGAAGGAGCGTACCGCTGCCTCTGTTGCACTGTTCCACACTCCGTTGATCTCGCCGTGATAGAACCCGAGCAGCCCGAGATCCTGCTGAAGGGCTCTCACCTCATCCTGCCGCCCGACCGCACTGTTCTTATCGAGGACAACGCTCCGCCCGCGATAGATGCCGAACTCGATCATATCGGCTTCACGAGCACGGCGACTGGTTAGACCCGCAACAGCCTTGCCTCCCGCACGGTTCCACAGCATGAGCTTGTCGCGCCACGGGGCACCGGCCATGAACGCCTTAACCCACGACGCTTTCTTGATCGCGCCAGTGTTGAAGTGGAACGAGACGCCGCCGTCGAATGCGTGCTGCACGACGCCGGGCATCTCCCTCTCGACCGCTGGCTCGTACTCCCTGGCCAGATCGTTTTTCAGCACCTGGACAGCGTACTCCCTGGTCCATGTCGGCCCGTCCATCCGGACCTCTGGTGCGCCAGCGGCATTCGTGTGACCGACGCCCTGTGTAGGGATACCGGCTATATCGCGATAGGGACGCAGCACCACGCCCTCTTCGAGGGTCAGCGCATCTACCCCAGCCTCACTCGTCTTCCTCGACATGCGAGCCTCCTATAGCTCCCGTCTAGACCTGAGAGATGCGGCGTGCCGCAGACGCCGATACCCCTCCAGCCAGTAGGAGCGCCTCGATCTGTGCCTTACGCCAGCCACCGCGCGCTGCAAAGCGCAGGAACTCGCCCGGCGCATTGGCGAGGAGTTGCCGAGCGAACTCGTCCGCGTCGACACCGGCCTCCGCCATGCGGTTCAGGATAAGCTGGGCAGTGATGAGAGGACCGGGGTCGGGATCAGCCTGATGCGAGGCGATCACCTTCTCGACCTTCTTCCTGGTCTTCTCGTTGAGGTTCTCCAGGCCGAAGACCTGACCGTCGCTCGACCACTGGATCGGGATGTCTTCCAGGCCAGCCTTGCGCAGATCGTCGTTGAAGTTCGGGCCGATCTTCTTCGTCATGACCAGATCACTCCGGATTGCGAGAACTGGGTGCGGCGCAGCGTGTGACCGGCGACGCCGCCCTGCCACGCCACGCCGACGCTGTGGTAGCCGTCCGTTGCTGGGTCGATCACGAAGCGGTCGGCCATGTTGTAAAGCTCAGTGCCCGGCGAAGTGTCGCGCATCTGCTGCGCCCAGCCCGTGTCCCCCAAGGTCTGAGGCGTGCCGTCGAGGGACCACCAGATGGTAGCGGTCGACGTGGCGGAGCCGTTATCCGGCGGGTCGACGGATATGGCGTAGCTGAAGTCTGCGACGCCGCCCTTGAAGTGGAACCACTGAAGCTGGGCCGGGCTCGCCATGTTCACGACGCTCGTGGTCGTGATGGAGATGTCAGTGCCGTCAGCCACGAACATCTTCTTCGGGCGCGGGTTGAAGTAGCTGGCCACGAGGCGACGGAACTGATCGTCCACGAACGACGGGCCGGAGGCGATGGTGACACCGCCGACAAGGGTCCACTTGTGATCCGTTGCCAGCACCGGGAGGTACGTGTCCGGATCGATGGCGTAGCTGGAGCCGCCAGTCCAGATGGCCTGCAACGTGTCGATGACACCGTCGCCGTTCTGGTCTGCCGCGAAGACGTAGTATGACGCGCCGACCGTGAGACCGGCTACGTTGCCGATCACCCCGGTGTCCGGGATCCTCTTGATCGTCCCGTCCGCTCCGAGGAACTCGCCGCCGTCCTGTTCCAGGATGATCTGCGCGCCGTTCAGGATGCGAAGGTAGCAGGAGGACAGGCTCGAAGGCACCAGCCCCCAGTTGCCGTCCTCGCGCAGGAAGCGGACGTTGCCGGATCCAGGACCAGGACTGGGCACGAGACCTGAGCGAGCACCCGCGCCAGCACCGACGAACGCGCCGATCATGGTCCGCAGCGTGGGCATGTCGATGTCGGTCGGATCAGCCGGGGCACCCGCCGCGTTGCCCTTCACCGTGGTCGCAGCCATGTCGACGAGATGCGTGTTCTGTACGGAGTTCGGCGCGAGGGATGCCGCACCGGCAGCAGCCCATGCGGTGCCGTTCCAGGTGTAGCGCAGGCCATTGACCGTATCGAAGTACTCCGCCCCGGTGATCAGCGGCGTGCCGTCGTCGTTCTCGGTCGGGGGCGTGTCGCGCGGGCCGAGCCAGAAGTGCTGGAAGTCGGTCCACAGATCGACGGTCTGGTTCTTCAGGTCCGTCACGTCGAGCAGGGTCTGGTCGATCTCCTGCTTCCACAGGATGATCTCCTCGATGCCGGTTGAGGTGACGGACGGCTTGCCGTCTGCGTCGAACTGGAGGAGCTTGTTGGCGCGCACCGCCTTCGACGGAAGGACGACCTGTCCCTCCTGGTCCGTCTCCGGCGCGACGACCGCGCGCTCCAGTCCCTCCATCGCGTCCTGCACCGCCATGACGATGGTGTCGAGAGCGTCCTCCACGGTTTTCGGGGAGTAGTTGCCCTGCGTCCCCATCCGGTAGGGCTGGAGCATCGGGGCCTTGCGCTGGGCGACGAGCAGGTAGCCTGCCGGGAGAGGCGCGGCGGGTGAGATCGGGTAGACGATGGTGCCGCCGGTCGGGTTCTCCAGGTTGTTAACCTGGATGTCCGGCACGCTCACTGCGTAAGTCGAGCCATCCGTGCGGGTGACGGCCAGATAAACGTCCGTGTTCCGGAGCAGCTTGAAGGGATAGGTCCAGGTTCTGTTGAACCCATCCGCAACTTGCGTGACCGAATTGTTGACTTTGTTCTGGACCGTCATTTTGCTGCGCTCCGACCGAAGAGAAGATCTCGTGCGAGATCTATGCCCTGGCGATCATGCTCCTCGTTTGCCTTAATAGCGGCATGCGTGGAGGTTGCAAGCTGCCCGAGCGGGATACCTGTCAAGCCGCCCACGGTGTTGATCGCCGATCTTGCCGCAGCCGCCTTGTCGAACTTCTCACCCGTCAACGCACGCCGCGTGTAGTTGGATGTCTTGTAGACATCCTCGAAGAGGCGCTGGAGCGGAGAAACTGTGGGCGGTCGACCGGAGATCAGGGCAGACGACAGGTCGCGGATGCCGGGAATACCCGCCAGCATCTGGGTCGCCACCTGCTGTCCAGTCCACTTCGCCACAGCGAGACTGTAGTCCTTGTCGGCATCGTCGTCACCCTCGCCCGGCAGACGCCCGGTGAGCAGGGCTCCGACCACGGCTGGCAGGATGATGTAGCCCATCGTCTTCGACATGGCCGACAGGTAGTTCCCGGTGCGAGCCTCGCGTGAGATCTCCCTGGTCTGGTTGAAGACCACGTTGAAGTAGGACATGAACATCGTGAACAGTCCCTGGAAGCCGCGCTCCGTCAGGATCTGCGCCGTGTTCATGGGAGTGGCCGCACCCTGCGACCGGCGCACCACGCGGTCTCCGGCGCGGATCGCTTCGGCCTCCGTCTTCCCGGCGTTCAGCGCGTCGCGATACGCCGCGAGCCACCCAGCCGTGGACACGACCCGGTCCATCAGGGAGATCGGCACGAAGGCGTAGTGCTGGAGAGCCTTCCAACTTTCGTAGGCCGCGTTGCCCTTCGTGACGCTGCGCGCCAGAGCGATCTTCAGATCCGCATCGCGCTCCGTCCAACGCTCCTGGATTTCCGGAGAGTTCTTGATCACGAAGTCGAAGGTCGCCTTGGGGCTCGTCACGATCTGTGACATCGCGTTCACGAGCGATCCCTTCGACACCTCGGGCAAGATCGGCGCGAGACCGGCAAGCTGTGAGAACGCCGTCGTGAGCCGGAACCCGAGGGCTGCCGTCACCATGTTCGAGCGGACCCCGTTGATGATCCGGTCCATCGATCCGCGTGGCCCGAGGAAGGATGCGTTGATCACCCGGTTCAGCATGAAGCGCAGGGCAATGTAGTCCTGGCGACCGTTCGCCCGGTAGATTGCGGCGCGGATGTCGGGATCCCGCAGCACCATGTTCGCCGAGCGCACCGCCTCCCAGTGGGTCACGGTGTGGATCACGTTCTCCAGGTGCTGGGTCAGGACAGACAGGTCCAGCTTGATCGGCTTCGCCCCTGCCTTGTTGCGGACGTGGAGGAAGCCGTCCTGGAGACGCGGCGCATAGTAGGACCCGTTCGCGATGGTGCGGTCGATCTGCTCGTCCGTCATGGCCGGGCTGATCGTCATCGAGAGTTCGGCGTCGTAGGCCAGCGGATAGTAGCCGCCCTTGTAGGTGCCGTAGGGAGTGCGGACCGCCTGGGCGTCCACGCGCTTCACCTCGGTGCCAGCGATCTGCTTCGAGAGCGCGGCGACCCGGGGCCAGAGCGAGTTCGTGATGTCCCAGATCTTCTGGATCCGGTCCCAGTCTTCCTTCGACAGAATGCGCGCCACGTCGTCCAGGATGTCCGGCGTGTTGAAGTGCCCGCCTGCCTGCTTCTCGCCCTCCAGCATCTTCTCTATGTTCGAGGCCGAGCCCATGTTGAGCGCGACCGCATAGAGTTGAGCGCGGCTGAAGGTCTGGCCGACAGAAGGAACGACGAGACGTTCGTTCATGTAGCCGGGCGGCACCTCATGGAAGAGGTCGATCACCTTCTGCGAGACCTGGGCGCGCAGCTTGAACTTCTCGTTCTGCGCATCCTCCAGCACGTTCCAGAAGTACCGGCGCAGCGGCCCGTTCTGGTTTCCGTTCGAGAGCCAGTCGATGATGAACTCCGGACGGGTCATCGCGCCGAGCGCAATCTGCATCAGGTCTCGCGCCCGGCTGCCGAGCGTTGCCTCCTTGAAGCGCGGGTTCTCCTCGCGACCAAGCTGCGGTGCCTGGGCGATCTCCGCCAGGATCTCCGGCTTCACGACCGTGTCGAACTCGATGCGCCGACCGGCGATCTCCAGCTTGCGCGCCTTGCGACCGACGTGGTCCAGGGACTGCACGGCGGTCAGCGTGTCAGCCAACTCCTGCGCGGTGATCGAGCGCGGGTCTCCGGCGATGCCAGCCAGAACACTGTCCGGGATGTCGACGGCATCGAGCGTGTCGCCAAGTTCCCCGAGGAAGTCCGTCATGGTCTGGAGCGCCTCGGTCTCCTGGGTCGACAGCGTGGACAAGCCCAGCTTGGCGAAGAGTTGGCGGATCTGCTGCCGGTACTTGCCGTCGACCGTGGGCGTGCCCTTCTGCCGATTGTACTTCGCGGCCAGCTTCTGGAGCTTCTCCTCGTTCTGCCTGACGAGCGCCGCCTCGACGCCCATCCAGTGCGCCGCGAGTTGCCGCCGCTTGTACTCCGCAGCCGCCCGCAGATCGCCCTTGCGGATCATCTGCTCCGCCGCCCTGGCGTTGCGCCTCTCCGCGTTCTCGTAGAAGCCGACGCGCCGGGCATCAGCCACCGTCATCTCGGCGATGGCGCGACGCGCTTGATTGCGGAGGATGCGGCTGGGGACCGGCGACCGGATCCCGGCCTTGCGCGAGAGAGCCCGCGCCTCGGTCTCCAGGAGTTCGCCCTTCTGGTCGTTCATCAGCGCCTCGGAGACGAACTCCGCGCGCCGGGCACCGTCGTTCTCCGCGTCCGGGAACTGCTGGGCCAGACCGGTGAGGGTGCGCTGCCTGATCTCGCCCTCGATCTCCGGGGCGTTCACGATCTCCTGCACCAACTGGTCTAGACTGGAGTAGCCAAACGCCTCTGCGAGAAGTTCGCCGTCCATCAGGTCGCGACCATCCGTCAGCAATTTGCCGTGCCTCTCCATCGCGTCCACGACATCCTTGCCGTAGCGGTCAAGGATCTGCTTGCGGTCGAAGCGGGCGCGGGTCTCAGGGCGCTCGATGTCCTCCCACGTCGTGCCGGTCGCGAGCCAGCGGATGATGTTCTGCACCTTGTCGGCCCGAAGCTCTCGCCGTGCCGCATCGGCAATGGGCTTGGCCCGCTCGCGATATTCCTTCGACCGCTGACGGCGGAGGTCGTCGAACATGCGACGCTCCATCGCCTGCTTCGCAGCGTCGACCGCAGCCTGGGCCTGCGTGATGTACTTCTGGAACGTCTCCTCATCGACGCCCATCTCCTCGGCGCTCGTGAAGAGTTGCGCGTTCTCCGGCGCGTCGCGCGCCGCCTCGATCTCGCGGTCGGTCGCGAGCATCCGGTCCATCACCTCCTTGATCTCCGGCGTCACCTTGATGTTCAGCGCGGCGGTGATGTTGCGGTAGACGACGCGCATCCACGCCATGAACCGGTTGAAGGCAGGCTCCAGTCGCCCGGTCGGGGCCTTGCCCTCGGCGATGTACGCCTCGAACGTGCGCGCCCACTTCTCCTCTGCGGCGCGGGTCAGCCGGTCTCCCTTGATGCCGGTGTATTCCTTGATCGTCTCCCAGTCTGCCTTGATGTCAGCCGGGGCGTTCTCCTGGATCGCGAGTTCGCGGAAGGCGCGCAGATACAGGTGCGCCGCCTCATGCTGGAAGGACGATAGGTTCGCCTTGCGGAAGAGCCTGATGATCGGCTGCTGATCCTCACGGAACTCGATGCTCGCATTCGCTTCCTGGTTCCGGACCGCGATCTGGCGACCGGCTGCGTCCGGGTTCGGATCCGAGGCAAGGAGTTCCTGCGGGACGATGGTTGCCTTCTGCTGGGCGAAGGGCCGGTCGCGCTGGCTGATGTAGTCGGGATCGCCGGGGCGCGGGATCGACCCATCCGGACGGCGCAGATGAGGACCGAAGTTCACCCATGCGTTCTGCGCGAGCGTCTCGGCAGCGAGTGCCGGGACCGCCTCGTCACTGAACATGCGGGCGTGCTCCTGGAAGGCGTTGTATTCGCCGACAGGACCAAACTGGAAGCCATTCTGAGTGTGGCCGAAGTAGTCGTGGATGATCCGGAACACGTCGTTCAGGAGCAGCGGCCTGCCCTTGTTGTCCATGTACTGGGTCGGCTGGAGCATCGGGTGCCCGTCCGGCATCCCGGTCTCACCGAAGCCGTTCTCGGTCCGGAAGAACCAGAGGTGTTTATTCTCCTCCACGTCGCGCATCATCTCGGTCGAGTTGGCGTAGGGTTCGCCCTCGCCGTCATACGCTTCGACCACCACGCCCGACTGATCGAGCATGTACTGGTACTGCGCCAAGCTCTCCTTCCCGAGCGCGGCATAGGACGCGGCCACCGCCGGATCGTCCGGCTGATGGTCGGCGCTCTCCAGCCAATCGGCGACGCGGCGCAGATAGCTCTGGTCCGGGTTCGCCTTTCCGCGCAGCGGAGGCTTCGCTATTCCGGCTTGTTCTTTGTAGCCGTCCGCGATCTGCTGCGTGAAGTTGGCGGGGCCTCTTTGGAAGAGTTCGTTGGTTTCGACCCCAAGATCTTCAGAAGGGTTTCCGGCTTGACCTTCTGGAGTTTCTTCCAGATCGGGTCGCGCGGGTCCACCACTGTAGTCTTCGACGATTTTCGCTGCGGCTTCTTCATAGCTGACATCTCCCGATGGCCGCACGCCTAGTTCTGCGTAGAGCCTCTTCTCGTAGTACCAGAGCACCGCCTGGATGTCGGCGATGGTCATGTCGATGCCCTGCTCGCGAAGCTGCTCCTGGGCGATCTGGGCCGTGCGGACCTGGAACTTGCGGTCGGTCGCGTTGAACGGCGCGTCTTCAAGCTCCAGGTAGATCTGCTTCCAGAGCGTGTTCGCGGCCTTCTCCTGCTCCGTCCCGTTCTTGAAGTCCTTCGCCTCGTAGCTGTTGCGTAGCCGGATGATGTCCGGGACGATGGCGTCATCGGTCGCGTCAGCCGGGAAGCCGAGCAACTCCTTCATGCGCGCCATGCCCTTCGGCGATACCTCGGGCACAAGCTGTCCGCGATACCGGTTGAACGTCCGGTTCCACCAACGGTCCATCGTCAGGTAGCCGGTGTCGCCCATCAGGTTCGCGTAGAAGGCACCCAGCTTCGGGCCGAGGAAGACCGCCGAGAAAGGAAGCTCCATGTCGACCGTGTACTTGGTGTCGAGTTCGAGCCCCTCGGCAGCGGCACGCTGCTTCAGGTTCTTGACCGTGTCGCGTTGGAGCAGGAACTCGTGCATGCCGTCCGCGCCGAACTGGTCGATCAGCGTGTTGATGCGGGCGAGGTTCTTCGCGAAGTTGCGCGAGCCTGCGACTTCTGTCGGCATGCGGCCCGTGTTGCGGTACTCCTGGTAGGCAGCGGCTGCGAAGCGCGCATTGGCGAACACCTTCTGCCCGTCGCTGAAGACGGCGAAGAGGATCGTGAACATATCGCGCGCCGACTTGTCGGTCAGAAGCTCCGGCCAGATCGAGCCGAACTTGTCGATGGCGCGCTGCCACTTCTCTGTGTACCAGCCGACAGCAGAGTTGGGATCATCGCGGTTCACCTCGCTCGCGACTTCCTCGGCCATGTAGCCAGCGATCTGCTGCGCCGCCGCTTCGCTGCGGTCGTTGCGCGGGATCTCCTCGTGCCGGGCGCGCGACCACCGCTCGATGGCCTCGGCCAGATTGCGCGTGGTGACGTTGCCCTGCTCGTTGTTCTCCAGCCCGAACTCGCGCTTCAGCAGGCCCGTGTCCTGCCGCAATTCCGTCGCAGCCTGGGCCAGGATATTCGGATTACTACGGTCGAATGTGCCCCGATTTCCCGTTGCACTTTTCAGTTGGCTGGGATCGAATACGGCAAGATTTTTCTCACCACCTTCGGACACGAAGAGAGCGTCATGACCAAGCTCACGGAGCGCACGCAGCGTTTCCCTATTCTCGATAGCTTTCCACTCACCGTTCAGCAGGCGCTGGCGAATTGCATCCTTAGATCGCGCGGGCCGCTGCGGGGCGTCAGCGTTGAAGGTGTTAAGGTCTACTGCCTCTACGACCCGGTCGACCTGAGCGTCGTTCTCGAAATCGAAGGGGTTTTCGGCACGTACATACAGTGGGTAGATGCGAGCGCCCTTCTCGTTTGGGCGATCCGCACTTGCGAAGTCCTCTGCTCTGCCAGCATCTGGACTGACAAAGATCAGCCCCCGGTCGTTGGGCCGGAACTCGCTGAAATTCTGACGGTCGCTCGTGAGGCCACGCCCAGCAGTGCCGTGATACCACACCTGTCCCTGCCAGGGCGTCTGGCCCAGGAATGCGTTCAGCGCCTCTGAGTTCTGGGTGATCTCGTCCTGGGTCCGGCGGCGTTCGTCGAGGACCCTCAGGATCTCAGGCCCGCGCTGCGCGAACCAAGCGTCCGCATCGAGGCCAGCCCGCCTTGCCATGACGGTGAAGAACGATGCCATCGTCTGGGCGTTCGCGGTCGCAACCTCTTCGCTCTGACCAGTTCGGACAAGCTGTTCGACAGTCTGGTCGACGATGCGCTGGTAGGCAGGAAGCTCCTGCGCTTCAGGCCCACCAGCCTTCTGCATATCCGCTTCAGCCTGGAGCGCCGCGTCAGCCTCGCCGATAACCTGAGCTTCCCGGATCGAGAAGTCGCCATCCTCGAAGCGTGTATGATCATAGATGCTGTCGGCGATCTCTGGACGACGCAGGAGGTGGTTATGCCACTCTGCGAAGTCCAACTCCACATCCGTGCCTTGTTCGCGAGCGGCGTCAATCCGAGCAACGAGACCTGGAAGGGTCTCTTCAAGACTAGCTGGCGTTGCAATGCCAGACTGAAGAAGCTCATCGAACGCTTCCGGAGAGACGGCAACGCGCGGGGTTCCCGACTGTACTGCCATCTCCTGGACAACACGATCTGCCGCCTGGGGATTGACGTTCGGGAGTTCCATCTTCTGGGCATTGCCGATGACATTCTCGCGCTCCTTGTCCAGGTCTGCCGCGCGACGAACGGAAGCTCTCTCCGCCAGACGCCGGACGCCATGCGCGCCTGCGCCAGTGGCCACCTGGATCGGGGCCACAGACATGACGGTCTGGAGGAAGGTCTCGCCGTACTGCGCAGCCCGCTCGCCTGGGCTGTTGTAGAAGAACTCGCCGCCCTGCGCCTTCTTCGCTACATCGGTGAAGAAGTCCTGGACCACGTCCTGCATGGCCTCGGTGACGCCCTCTTCGATGTTGCCGATGATGAACTCCCGAACCGCCGGTTGACGGATCAGGCTCGTCATCACCTTCGCCTTCATCTGGGTCGTGACCGGCTTACCGAACGCAGCCCAGAGCCCGGCGGCGTCGAGCGCCGAATTGATCACCCCGATGGAGTTACCGACCCAGTTGATGATGCGCGGATCGATGGGCTTGCCGTCGAGATCCTTGACCTGTCGGAGATCGTGGATCGCGAGGCCGCGCATGAGTTCGAAGTTCGTGACGAGACCGCCCGTAGCAGCGCCGACACGAAGACCGAATGACGCGCCGGGGACGATACCGGCAGGACCGGCCAGGGCACCAGCCGCGCCGCCGATGAGAGCGCCAGCCGCGCCACCGACGCCAGCCATCTTGGCCTGCTGGAGAAGCTGCGGCACCATCTCGGATGCGCCGCCGAACATCTGCTCCAGGAAGCCAGGATCGTTCACCGGATCCCCGGCATCGCCCATGACCTTGGACGCCTCGTCCAGTTGCTTCTGCTCGTCAGGCGTCAGCGCCTCTCCCCGGAACTCCTTGTCCGTGAGCAGGCCGACCGTCGTCATAGCGTCGCCGATCTGGTAGCGCCTGGAGACGATGCGACCGAACCGCTCGATGCCGGTCAGATTGGCCACCTCGTCCCGGGCCAGCACCGCAGCGCCGGGAACCTGGACCAGGGCCTGCCGGGTGATCGGGTTCTTGTTGAGGATGTCTTCGATCTGCTGCCGCTCTTCCAGTTTGCGGAAGCCGTTCGGATCCTTGATCACGTCCTGGAGATCCAGGCCCTGACGCTGGGCGATGCCAGCCGCCTCCTGGTACAGGCGTGGGTCCACCTCCTGGGCGGTCTGGAGACCGGAGATCAGATTGGCGTCGCGCTCCTGCGCCAATTCCTTCCCGGCCTCTTCGAGACCAGGGAGGGCGGTGACGTTGGAGGGAGCCGGGGCGGGCTCCAGGGAAGTCGTCTTGCCGAGATCCGGGAGATCCTTCGCAGCCTCGAAGAGACTTTCCTGGAGAGGGTTAGCTGCCATTGCCGAGCGTCCTGACGAATTGCTTGCGGAGCCAGTTGGAATACAAGGCGCGGATATTCGCGTCGTTCCGTGGCAAACGCAACCCGTTCAGGGTCTTCTCGATCTGCTCGCGCATGAACGTGTCCGGATACGGCGCGATCCCGCGCTCCAGGGAGACGATGTCGCCAGCGTACTTCACCACCTCGTCCGACTTTGGCGGGCGGCGGAAGGTGACGGCGAAGTCGTTCATCACGTTCTGCGCACGCTCCGGCCTGATGTCGTCGATGCTCTTGATCTCGACGGCGGTGTCCTTCAGGTCGAGCGCGTTCTGCGACCGGAACCGGTTCTCCTCCGGCTTGGCAAGCTGGAACACGTACCGCTCGTTGCTGCCGTAGACGGAGCCCGGCACCTGGACCTTCTGGGTCTGCTCGTTGAGCGCGTCCTGGATCTCCTTGTCCGTCATGCGCTCTCCGGTCCGTTCCTTGTAGGCGATCATCTTCTCGAAGAGCGCCTCGCGCAGGAGGGCCGCGTCCTCGTCCTTGATGCCCAGCGCCTTGGCCCGGGTGTCGACGAGAGTGATGACGCCGTCACCGACCGCAGGCTTCTGCCGCCCCTCGGCCAGCTTCTTGATCACGTCGCCCTGCCAGCCGGAGAGCTTCGAGAAGTTCTCGCGACCGACGAGGCTCGCGTAGCTCTCCAGGTCCACGTTGGCGAAGGTCTTCGGATCCTGCGCCGCCATGCGCTCGAACCGGTACATGATGATGCCCGGGTTCTGCGCTCCGCCGTAGTCGAACTTGCCCTGCTTCACATCCTGGTAGGTCGTCGCCAGGGTGCGCGCGAAGTCCGGGTCATTCTGGTTGATGTACTCCTGGAGGACAGCCGGAAGCTGATCCGGACGGTTGCCCTGGAGCACCTGCCGCATCGCCTCGTTCTTGACGTTCTTCAGTTGCTGCTCGCGCTGCTGGCGGTGCTTCACGCCATAGGTGCGGATGTCCTGCCTCACGGCTTCCTTGTCGGCAGGAGACAGCCCAGGAAGACCGTCCACGGCAGCGAGAGCCTTCTGCTCATCGAAGTCGTCATGCGGAATGATGCCCGGCGCACCGGCAGGCCCGCCTTCCCGTCTAGACAGGAGCGGAGATTTGGTCGCTGGGTCGGTTTCGAGCCCGGCCAGTATCTGGCGTCGCACCTCATCCTGAACGCGCTGCTGGGGGCTCTGCTCCTGATCAGGCTGCTTGACGACCAGGGTGCCTCCGGTCTGGGCCTGCTGGCCAGCCGCCCACTGCATGACCGGGTCGAGCGGGCTGCTGCCGTCTGAAGGGCCGACAGAAGTAGGAGCGATGTAGTCGTTCGCGCCGACCACCGGCTCTTCGATGGCGGGCGTGGGCAGGACCGTGTCCGGCTGCCTGAGAGCGGACGCTGAAGAGGGCGGGTCGACCCAGTCGCGCCCACCGTTCGGGTTCGTCCAATCCCGGCGCTCCTTCCCGCCGACCGAGGTCGCCCACTCCGCCGTGACAGGCTTGGCCCAGCCAGGCACCGCTCCGCCATAGCGCGGCTTGCCGGTGTCCAGGTGGATGTGCGTGCCGCTCTCGCCGTAGAACCACGCGCCCGTGAACCCTGCCTCGTTCGCCATGCGCAGGAAGTTCGCCTTCTGCTCGTCGTTCAGCTTCGAGATGTCGAAGTCGAAGGCTTTGCCGGTCAGGTGGTTCGACCGCTTGGCTGCGTTCGCCAGGGAGGCGTTGCGCTCAGGCGTGCGGTGCGCGCTGTTGATGCCGACCTTGATGCCGGTCTCCTGGTAGAACATGAGGCCCAGGTTGTCAGCGATGCTGGCCGAGCGCGCATCGACGAACTCGCCGCCGTGCGGGAACATCTCGTTCTTGTCGTAGAAGATGCCGGTCCATTCGGTCTGCGGGATGCGCCCTTCCTTCGGCAGGTTGATGCCAGCGAAGCGGCCACGCGGCTCGTTCACCCGATTGTAGTCGGCACCGATGATCCGGTTGTAGTTCTCCAGCACCGCCGCCTTGTAGCCACGGGTCTCATTCGGCAGGACGCTGTCGTCCTTCCCGGCGCGCAGCCACTTATCAGCGACTGCCGGTCCAGCGTTGTAGGCCACCGACGCCGTCGCGAGATCGCCGCCGTACTTGGTCAGCATCTTCGTCAGGTAGTGGGTGCCGTGGTAGAGATTGATCGCCGGGAACTCGCGATAGAAGGCGCGGATCTCAGCATCGCTCTTGCCGCGCAGCATGGTGCCGTCGCCGAGTTCGTCAGAGATTTCGCGCGCCGTGGCGGGCATGATCTGCATGAGGCCGAGAGCACCAGCCGGAGAGACGGCGTTGATGCGGCGCTCAAGGCGACCGAGGAAGCCGGTCTCGCGCTGGCCGACTGCCTCCGCCGCAGCGCCCACGTTCACGCCACCAGCCTGCGCCCTGGCGAAGAACGGCAGGATCCCCTTGATCTCGTTGTCGCCAGGGGGCGTGTACTTGCCAGGGTCGCCCTTCGGCACCGGGTTCCCCTCGACCGTGTCGGTCGGAGTGACGGCGAACGCTTCAGCCGCCGGGGCCGCGCCAGAGCCCTGGTTCGTCGCGATCTTCAGCGCGCGGTCGCGCCGCTGCGCCGTGGTGAAGGGCTCCAGGGTCTTCTGCACGTTCACCCACTGCGGGCCGGTGAACCACTTCTTGTTCTCCTCCTTGTTCGCCCAGACCTGTGCAGCCTCGGGGTCGCCAGCGGACGCCATCATCTGCACGCGGGTCAGGTAGAGTTGCCCGATGTACTCCTTCTCCGTGTTGGCGATCACCTCGTCCGGCTCACCGTGATGGTTCGAGCGGATGATCGACCGGACCAGATCGCGCCGCTCAGAGAACTTCTTCTCATCAGCCCAGAGCGTCTCGTCCTTCATCGCGTCGTTCGCGAAGCTGTCGAGCGCGCCCTTGTCCAGCGCGACCGTGTACTCCTGGCGCTTCTGGTTCTCTCGGATCGCCATGCGGTCGCCCCACTGGGACCGCTTCTGCATGAACATCCGCTGCGTGGCCTGATACGCCTTCGGATCGGTGATGCCCTGGAGCGCACGCTTCTCCTCGCGGTCGAGCACCGCATTCATCTCGGAGCGTAGGTTCAGCGCCTCGGTGCCGCTCCGGTTCCACAGGCCGCGATAGGTCACGTTGCCCATCGGATCCTGCTTGTCCGAGTAGACCGCGTCGTTGATCGCCGTGTCTGCATCGAGCGACCGCTGTTGGATCCTGAGCGCCTCGTCCCTGTCGGCCTGAGCCTTCCTCAGGGCCTGCTCGTGCATCGCCGTGCGCGTGAACTGGTTGCCGATCTGCCCGAGTTCCTGGCCGAAGCCGACAAGGGCACGACCCTCCATCGCGCCGAGATCGTCCGGGGACGCCTGCGTGGTCAGATACGTGTTCGCCGGGCGGGAGGTTTCGGCCTCGCGCTTGGCGGTAGGAATGGCGACGCCACGGCTCATGTCAGCTTCCCGATGGTGTTGTAGTTGTACCACTTATCCGCGACGGTCCCGAGCCCTCCGGCGATGGACCCCGCCGCAGCGATCATCCCGGCACTCCTGGCGGAGCGCGCCTTCATCTCGTTCAGACCAGCCTCGGCATTGAAGTTCATGACCTGGGTCTCGTGGCCCAGCGCCTCGCGCTCGAAGTTGCCCCTGATCGTTCGGGCGTCCCACTCCCCGATCTGCGCCGTGTCTCCCAGCACGTCGAGCGGAGAGCCGGATGTCACGTCCAGATTGTTCGCAGAGATGACCGCGATCTGCCGACCCTTCAGCGCAGCCGTCTTCATGTGCTGCTCGTTGACAGCCTCGATGCCGCGCTTCCGTGCGTCTGCCGCAAGGTTCTGCGCGACGATTGCGTTGCGACGGTTGACCTCGGCGTTGTACTCCGCCGCTGCCGCCGTGGCGTTTGCCGCTTGCATCTGTCCCGCCGCGCCGATCACCGTAGAGGCGATGGTGGCGATGATGCCGATTGCCATCATGCACATCGTCAGCACTCCATGTGGAACCTGCGAAACATACGGCTGAAAAGACCGTGCGGTTCCGGCTCCTCTATCGTGAAACCCAGCCACGTAAGCCAGCGAATGGCAAGCTCGTTATCGGCGTGGACCCAGTTCTCTAGTCGGCTGAAGTCTCTGCTGATCCCTGAGAGTTCTCCTGGGCACTCTCTGAGGAACCTGACCCAGTGTCGCTCGATAGCAGGCGTTCCGAAGAGCCACGGCGTTCCGATGTCAGGTGCCAGAATAGGGTCAGAAAGAGATACGCCGAAAGCAACGATAGGGACGCCATTGGCCTTGCCGACCCTGCTAACAGGAGAAGAGACAACAGTGTAATGCGCCGCGACGGGGACATCCCATCCGACCAAGGCTTTGATTTCTTGACGATCCGCTGAACGAGCGTTGTCCGCGACGAACTGTACTTCTTCGGCGGTCGCATCACTTACCTCATACCTAGTCCTTGGCATACATAATCTCCGGAACAAGAGCCAAGATGGTGCAAGGTAGGGGGTAGCGTTGCCGGACGCAAATGCGCCCATTGTCATCCCACCCGTCCGGCGGAGGCAGGGAGATCTTCGTGTTCTTCAGGAATGGCGGCATTCCCATCTGCTCGAACTCGCGCGGCAGCATCTCCTGGAGCGTGTTCCAGTCGTGGCCGAGTTCGATGCCCTGCGTCGCATCGACCATGACCGCAGACTTGATCACGTTCTTGATCGCCGGAAGGACGTTGGCGTCGCCCATCGTCAACTCCAGGCTCTCGAACCGCGCCTCATAGCCAAGGCCGAGGATCACGTCCGACGCGCTGTCCTGGAGCACGATGGTGCCGTTCGTCACGACGAGTTCATTCCCCATGCCCACCACGCCGCCGTCAGCAACGCCGACAACACTAGCACCCTCCAGATGGTCCAAGCCTGTGATGGTGTTAACTTTGCGCCGCACATAGAACCGGCCTCCCTGGCTATCGATTGGCAGAGCCTGACGCAGGTACTCGCGACGAAAGTCCTTGATGCGGAATGTGTTCTGCGTGACATCCGAGATCCAGAACGTGCCGTCGAGCGTGTAGCCGGTGAGGGCTGAGAGGTCGGTGCGGATCAGCACGTCCTCGTCCTCGACCAGCCCGTGGTTCGGAGCGGTGATGACGATCTTGCTCTCGCTGTCCCTGGTGATCGCCGAGATTTGGATGTCCGGCGAGGTGTAGCGCAGGCCGCAGTCCACGAACCATCCCTGCCTGGAGCCGATGCGGTCCGTCAGCTTCTCGATGGTGCGGATCACGCGCCCGTTGATGTTGCGGCGCATGGAGAAGTAGACAGCGTCGTAGCCGGTGTCGGGGACGCATGCCACGCTCTCGACTTTCGCGCCAGGGAACTTCATGCGCGCCCAGCCCCACACCTCGTGCTCGCGCATGTAGGTGAGGGTCAGCACGGTGCCGTCGTCGAGCGCCATCCAGATGATGCTGTCGGGCACCTGAGCGTAGGCCCAGTCGATGATCTTCCGGCCCTTGGTCAGGTGCTTCGCCAGGATCGACAGGTCGTCGCCCGTGTACTTGTCCACGTCGAAGCGATAGCCGATGTCGCGGATCGTCTGGCCCTTCGCCTGGACGAAGAGCACCTGGGATCCGATGATGATCGGGTCGGGCTTCGCTGCCGCGCCGTAGTAGCTCTGCGGCTTCGCCGAGATCGATGACGTGGTGATGATCCCGTCCTTCGGTCCGAATAGTTTCCACTCTGCCGATTTGGTGAAGACCAGCATCTCGTCGAGCGGCACAAGGTGCAGGATCTTCTGGATCTGGCGCGCCGCGAGCGTCACCTCGATGGCGTCGCTGTCACGCAGCGGGATCGACTTCGTCATGTTGTTGAAGCTGGCCGACTGCGTCGCGTAGAGCGTCTGCGGGAACTTCGGCGTCGATCCGAACCAGCGCCGCCCCTGGTGGTAGGTGACGACGGACGGCCAGTTGCCGCCGCTGAACGGATTGTCCGTAGTGGGCGGGCTCTCCTGGAGGTTCGCCTTGATGTTGTCGTCCTTGAACGACGTGTTCCTCGTCGAGCCGATCAGGCCGTAGAGCCCATTCTCCGCCTTGTAGACGTTGTACCTGTCGGCCCCTGCGACCGCTGGCCAGTCGATGGTGTTGTAGTTCTGGGCGTAGCCAAGCTGGTTCGCGACGAATGCGCCAGGACCCGGCAGGCTCTCTTCTCCGGTCTCCTTCGAGATCGCCGTGACGCGATAGGCGTAGTTCCTCGGGACGTAGCCGTTCGATTGCCCGGCAGCCGGAGGAGTGTTGAAGCCGATGGTGGCCGTCACCGTGATCGATGTCGGCGCTGTCATGGCCGGGCTGAAGTTCTGGTAGATCAGCCGCCAGTCGTTGTGAGCGTACCGCTGGATCTCGTAGATCCCGTTCGCGTTCGGATGCACCACGGTCAGCACGTCGTTCGACTGAGCGAAGCTCGCCTCGCGGATCTGCGCGACCGACCAGGGCGTCGAGAGGACATACGGCTGCCCGTTCGGTGCGATGACCGGCAGCCCGTTGCGCCAGGGCCGCATGTAGCCGTCGCCCCACTCCAGGATGTAGGCGTCGTCGCTCGCGGCCACGAACTCAGTCAGGTAGATCAGGATGTCCTGGCGCGTCGTCAGGCCGATGTACTGCGTGCCGGATCTGTTCGAGATCCCGCCGTGCGGATGGATGATGAAATTCTCCAGCAGCTTCGCGCCGGTCTTGTACTTCGTCAGATCGACGCGCGCATACAGGGAGGGCGAAAGCTCGCCGCCAGCGAGAGAGGGCTGTAGGCCGACAGGCATTACCGGTTCCTAATCCAGGGTGCGTCTTCTTCGGTCATGTCCCGCTCAGGCTCCGGGATCCCTTCGTTCAGGTTCGAGGAGGCCGCAGGCAGGATCAACGTCTGATACATCTGGAACGCCCACTTCTGACGGTCGATCTCGCCGGTCAGAGCGACGGCCATCTTCGAAGCCAGATACCATTCGAGCGCCGCAGCGAACGATGGCGAGAACATGAGCGGATTGTCGATGAAGCGGGTGAACGTGACGACCGGCCAGTCCTTCGTGGTGTAGACCACCTGCACGCCAGTCGCGTCGTCGACACCCACCTCGAACCACGGATGCGGCTCAGTCTCGAAGTCCTTCGCGATCCCTCTGATCTTGATCGCATCAGCCGGGTAGAGCCACGCATAGGCCCATCCCGCAGGCAGAGACACGTCCGGAGAGGCCACGAGTTTCCGGCGCGTCCTGGCGAAGCTCCAGTCCACGTCGTTGTCGAGAAGCTCCTGAACGGCTGCCGAGTAGTGGATCCCGGCGACCTGGGCCTCTCGTGAATTGTCGTTGAAGTTCGCGATCTGCCGAGCCTTCAGGTGGCTCAAGGCTTTGTTCACGATGTCGATGTCGCTACTGCGCTGCACGGGATCCTCCTAAGGAAAGGGGGCACGACCCGGAGATCGTACCCCCTCTTCATGCCCCTTGCACTAGGGCACGATCACCTACCCACGACGGGAGAAGGAGATCTCCGGCTGGCGGTCGCGAGCCTTGGACGGGAACACCGTCTCGTCCTCGCCTTCCACCACCATGTTCTTGGACCGAGGGCCGTGATAGTCTTCGAGCACGGCACCGGCTTCGAACATCTCGTCGTTCAGGTAGTGGGGAGCGGTCAGCATGACCGTTTCCCCCTTCAGGATTTCCGGCTTGGACCGGGCCGGACGGGCGATGACTGCGCCACGGGCATCCATGCCGATGACATCGTCTTCATCCACAAAACCGGCGACGGACGGCAGACGGCGCGGAGCATTCTCCACATCGCCGCTATCCACGCGAACCACAGCCTCGGAGAACTTGCCAGTGGCCCGGGTGTCGGTCGGGTCGATCTGGTAGTTACCGGGGTTGCCACCCGTACCGAGCGGGTCGAGGTTTGTCTCGCCCGGGACGTGGTCCGGTCCACCGAATGAGCGGAGGTGCCCAGGAAGGCGGGTTTCCGAAGGCACCTTCACAGAAGGGTCCTGCGGAGGAGCCTTGTCGCTCTCCTTCTGGGCGTCCGGGTTTGCCGAGGCAGTGACGCCAGCAGCCGCGAGACGCGGATCCGGCTTCTTGTCCTCGGCCTTCTTCGACTTGTCGGCCATTGATCAAGGCCCTCCGTTACACGTTGCGCTGACGCGCAGCGGTGCCACGCGCGGTGAGCTTACCGGCGGTGAACGGACCCGTCGCCACGACGTAGTTGATGTCGCAGTAGCGAGCCATTGCTCCTCCGAGATCCGGCTTCCACGCGAAGTCAGCACCGGCTGCAAGGTCGGCGATGGCCAGGGTAGGACCGGACTGAACGACCACCGCTCCGCTCATGTCGCTGTTTGCGGACGTGCGAAGCTGCGGCGTCAGAGTGGCAGCACCAGCGGCAGCGAAGGTCTGATCGACCGTGAAGACGATGTCGACATCGCGTTCGCCGTAGCTGCCCTTGCCCCAGGAGCCACGGGCTCCCAGGTCGATTACGTTCGTCGACTGCGCAGTCGCGGTGATCGCCTGCGAGTTCGAGAACTCTAGCTGCTTGTCTTGGATCATTCGAACTTCCTCGAACTGAGAGGGAACGGGTGGTTAGACCACCCGAGCCTCGTTGTTGACGATCTGATCGACCTGCCGCACCGGGATCCCGTTGAACCGGACGACCACGCGACCGGCGACGTTCTCCTCGGTGAGGTTGTTGGCGATCTTCTCCAGCACGCCGAACCGGAGCGCAGCGCGGACCGTGCGGTTCACGTACCAAGCGGCACGTCCACCGTTGAGGTTTTGCACCTTCTCCTCGGCCTGGACCATGTAGTTGATCAGGGCCTTCTGGTTCGTGGTGTTGGAGAGGTCGGACACGTCGATATTGGCGACGCGCACGATGTACCGCCAATCGCGGACGGTGAGGCCCAGATCCCACATCCAATGGTCACGGTAGCCCTGGTAGAGGTTGCCGTTCGGATCGGTGAGGGTCTGCTCTCCCAGATCCTGCTGCTGGAGACCAGCAGGTGAGGTGTCCGGGTAGATCCCGTGGACGGTCTGGTCGCCCCAGACGACGAGCCACATGGAGGTGTTGTCGACACCAAGGCCACCAGCATCGATGATGTTGGCACCGGAAGCTGCCGACAAGGAACTGAACCGAGGCGCAAGGCCAAGGAACCGCTCCGGGTTCACACGGGTGTTCCCGTAGAACGTGGTTGCCGCCATCGTCTGGTTCATGCTCTCCACGAAGGGACGAGCCTCAGAGAGGCGGAAGGCTGCCGGATCACCGGACAGTTGAACGAGCCGCGCGTCGACCTCGCTGTAAGCTTCCAGCATGCCCACAGTGTCGGTCACGGAAGCCGTGGTCGATTTGCTGCGAGGAATACCGTAGTTCAGGAGACGCCATGCGGCAGTGGGAAGGCCGGTGCGTACCGTAGTGCGATGAACGATGCCGGAGTTACAGGGCACAATGGCCATGTCCTCCAGGATCTCGTTCGTCTGGTTCAGCATCTCGATGATGCCGCGCTGGACCCTGCCGTCCTCGCCGAGGCGGTTCGCAAGGTCAGCATACGTGAGCACCGTATTGCCGACGACTGCCATCTATCTTCACTCCATCAACTGGCGGGACGGCTCCCGCCTATTTGCGCGACATCGACGGGTAGAAGTCGCCCGCTGTCACTTCACCTTGACCTGGGTTTCCGTTGCCGCCACCCGGCTGCACCGATCCCTCGGCCATGTTACGGCCCATCCGATAGATGAACCGTAGCATTGCTGGATGGTTTCCAACACCATAATCGTTGAAAACCTTCTTAAGTTCATCGTCCCCATAGTCCTGAACCATCCGGCGCACAACTGCAACGTTTTGGTTGAAGTTGGGACCGCCGATGGTTTTGTCCTCCTTGGCAGCGTCGCGCCATCCCTGGATCGTATCGGCCCACGCACGCGCCTGCTCGCCCTGGATCTCGGCGTAGGTGTCGGCCATCTTCTGCGCCTGGGCGGGGGAGAGCCGAAGCTCCTTGGCCACGCCCTGGAATTTGGTGTTCAGAGCCTCGTCGACCACGAAGCCGTCCGGGGCCTTGATCTCGTACTTCTCCGGCAGCGGCTTGCCTTCGATGTCGCGCGGGAGATCGTCCTTCCCCGTAGCGAGGCTGTCGTCGTCAGCGGCCCCGCCCTTCGTCGTGTCGTCGCCCTGGCCACCGGTCTGCGTGTCGTCACCCGCGCCGCCGGGAGGGGTATCATTCTCCGTAGGGTTCGTAGTCTTCGACGGGTTCGGGTTCGGGTTCGGTTCGGACCCTGAGCCCTCGCCGCCCGCTAGGTTCCCCGCCGGTTCCGGAGAGCTTGAACCTCCGCTCCCTTCTCCTTCGGGCGACCGGATCCTCGTCGTCGTCAGTAGCTGCCACTTGAACACGCGCCATCTCCTCTTTCGTCCGAGCCAGGAACCCCGGCTCCACTTCTTCAATCTCGGCAAGCATCTGCATACCTACCGCTCGCTTGCCCTCATTCCAAGCCGTCTTGTCGAACGACCCTTCCACGTAGCTGCCGCTGAAAACACCAGCCATATCTAGCCACCGCCAGAACACCTGTCTAGACGGGAAGTCTGCAAGGGCTGTACGCAGGATCTCTGCGTCGTCAGGTGATAGCGGCAACGGCAGTCTCCCATGCGGCCACAGCGCCATTTAACGCGGACCATTCCGCATCGGTCAGGATCTTGTCGAAGAAGAACATGCACCGCGTGCGCCCGAGAAGTCCAGAGCCCCACGGATTGTAGCCGTGGAAGTGCAGCGTCTCGGATGAGATGCCGAGGGCAGACACGTTCGGGAAGGTGTACTTCTGGGTATCGCAGCGGACGATGTTATCCGTGCCGGAGCCCGGCCCCGAGAGACCGAGCAGCTTCTTGTTCGGAGCGCCTCCCGTGATCGGCTGCGCCGAAGACGAATGGGTCGCATCCTTGAACGCGACGCTCCAGACGCCAGCCGCATCACGCTGCACGCCGAGCGCCGTGTTCTCCTCCGCCCCGCCGACCCAGGCAGCGCCCCAGTCAGGCAGGCTCTCGTCCACCTGATCGATGGACCCGGCGATGGTGAAGAAGCGCCGGTCGGTCGCGCCAGGGATGTCGTCGACCGGAGGCAGATACCCTGTCTCCTGTCGGCCACCTGTGAACCCCTGCTTGCGGGTGAAGGCCGGGGAGCCCTCCGCAGAGATGTCGGTCAGGTTGTGCGCTCCGGTCGTCACGTCCAGGCGACCGACGCCGATGCTCTCGGCCTGACCGAGGATCGCCAGCTTGCAGTTGGTCCAGATCCCGGCTGAGACCAACGACTTGATCAGGTTGTCGTAGGCCGTCTGCCAGGAGGCGTTCAACTGCACGCCGCCGTTCGCCGCCTGGGCGCGGGTCAGGAATGCTGACGTATCCGCATGGAGCCCACCGCCGCCTCCACCTCCGCCAGCCGCCGTCGTGACCTGGAGTTCGCTCGACCACGTCCCGTTGCCGGAGCCGTTGATCGCACGGACCTGGACACCATAGACGGTCGAAGCCAGGAGGCCGGAGAGGTTGAAGCGCAGCTTCGTCCCAGCGACGGTCGGCGAGATGTTGACCGGCGTCCCGTAGGTGCCGGTGCCGAAGGGGTTCCGGATCCGGTACTGGTAGCTGGCCGCATCGGTCGCGGGGTCGAAGTCCACGACTGCGCCGCTAGAAGTGGGAGAGCCGACAAGGACGATGTTGTTCACGTTGCCCGGCAGAGCGAGCGTGGTGCCGACCGAGACGTAGAAGTACGCGGTGTTCCAGTCGCCCGGCGTGCCAGCGCCCTTCGTCATCTTCACGCTGCGGATGATGAACTCGTACTGGCCATTGGCGAGACCGCTCACGTCGATCTGGCCGTTGACGGCGCACCGCCTCATGAACGACCACCGCTTCGACCCCACGCGCCGGAAGCGGAACTCGTCCTTGCCGGAGCCGGTCGAGTAGGACGTGAACGAGCCGGTGACGCGGCCTGCCGAGGGGCTCGTGAGCACGGCGTCGTTGATGGTCGCCGGAAGCGGACCCTCCACGTTGTAGCCGCCGATCTCGACGCCGCCCCACCATCCGCCGAGCGGCATGTCGCGCGGGCCTTCCTGCCCGTTCGGATCGACCGTGTAGCGGATGCGCCCGATGGTCATCTTCGGGTCGGTATCGTAGTTCACGCCCTGCGTGTTCCAGGGGCCATCAGCCTTGCCGAAGCGCAGGTTCCAGTAGCGGCGGAAGGATGCCGGGGAAGCAGCGACCGATCCAGCGCGGATCAGATAGACGCCGCCAGCGCACCAGTTTTCCTCGAAGTACATCCAATGCTTCAGCGTGCCACCAAGCTCTTCCCAGTTCTTGATCGCGGCATCCGTGTAGAACTCTGCGTTCAGGTAGTTGCGCCAGATCTGGATCTCGTTGTCGGTGTTCGTGACCTCGATGCAGTCCGTGTGCCCGCCGACCGAATAGCCGTGGTCGTAGACGCCGCACTCGTACATCTCGCCGCCGTAGATGTGGACGCCGTCCTGGTCGATCCCGTGGAACGAGACCTGATACAGGCTGCCGCCACCCATCTCCTGGATGATCGGGTTCGCGTTCGTGCCGACCTTGTTGCCGTCGAACTCGCTGTTCTCGAAGATGCAGGTGTGGTGCCAGAACGGCATCAGGTAGCGACCGATGGCGCGGCCCGCCTTGTTCTTCCAGTAAACGTTGCGGAAGATCGTGCCATCGACGTTCCCGTCGAAGCCGGTCATCTCCGAGATGTCCCAGCCGTCGATCACGACGCCAGTCTGGTTGATCGTCATCTGCCCACCGGAGTAGCTCACGCCCGCAGGCTTGTTCGTCTCGGACAGGATCTTCAGCGAGGTCTTCGGGACCGTCAGTCCGATGGGGAAGTCCTTCACCGGGATCTGCCAGGGCGTGTAGGCGTTCCAGCCGCTGGGCTGATAGAGCGGCACCGAGGCGACGCCACCGATCTTCGTGGTGACGCTCCAGGCGCGCACGACGCCGCCGATGTCCAGGCTCTGCTGGGACGTGAGGCCGTTGGAGGCACCGGTCGTCAGCCTGCGCTGGATGTACTGGTTGTTCGTGATCGATCCAGCCGTGGTGCCCCACGCCTTCACCTCGGTCACACCATCGGTGCCGACGATCCGGTACTCGCCAGCACCCGACAAGGAGACGGGTGTCGATGCGGTGATGCCGGTGATCTGCTTCAGCGCCGAAGTCACCTGCGTGCTGAGATCCGCCTCGGTCACATTGGCGATGGTGAAGTCGTCCGGGATCGTGTCCGGCGGAGCACCGGCAGCGATGTCGTATCCGTACTTCACCTCGCCCGCAGCAAACGCGAGACCGCTGATGCCCCACGGAGCGTAGGTCAGGGAGTGGCCCGCAGCGTCGTCCAGGTTCAGGACGATGTAGTAGGTGCCCTGCGACGTGGTGATCGTGCAGCCCTCGAAGGGGTATGGAAGCTGCCCGGCTGCCGGTGTCACGCCCGTGTTCGGGCAGTTGAACACCGTGTACGGACGGCGACCGCCAGCAGCGGTATCGAGGAGGATGCCCTCGATCTTCTTCACCGCAGCGTGCTGCGTGGTCTGCTCTGCCTGGAGGTTCGCCGGAGTGCTGTCGAAGTCCCAGCCGAGCCCGTTCTCATCCGGCAGCGTGACGGAGAAGTAGCCGATCATGGACGCGCCATTGATGATCGACGACCAGATCTGCACCCGAAGCTGCGCTGGGGTAGGCACGAGACCATTCGAGGCGTAGTCGCTGCCCTGGATGATCTGGGCCAGGGCCTTTGTCGGCGCATAGGAACGCAGGCGCGCGAGGGCGATGCCCTGGTTCGTTGAGTAGATGCCCTCGGCACCGAGCATGCAGTTCGTGCTGCCGTAGGCGATCTGGTAGCTGTCAGAGCAGATCCAGTCAGCCTCGTTGCCCTGGACGTAGTCCTTGATCAGCGTGTCGTTCAGCGCCCATGCGTCCGTGACGTGGTTGCCCACGAGGTTCAACATGAACGGGATCTCGACGCCGATCTGAAGCTGGGCGACATGGCTGTCCTTGAAAGTCTGCACGTCGACCGGCTTCGTCACGACCTGATCGTAACCCCAGCCGGTGGCTCCGGCCTTCAGGTTGTCAGGCTCGTCGCCGTGGTTCCAGGCGACCAGATAATCGTCAGCGCCGTCGCCTTCGATGCTGGCCTCGTCCGGCGCGTCGAGATACTTCATCCCGTTCGCCTTGTGCATCGAGCGCCACGTAGCCTTCGACAGGCCATCGCCGTCTGCCTGTTGCCATGCGAGGTTGATGCCGCGCGCCTGGACACTGGCGTCCAGATCCGGCGGCAGCACCCACTGCCCGAAGTAGAACGAGCGCGGGCCACGGATCATGCCGTGGATCGACGCTGGCTGGATCGTGAACGTGACCTGGGTCGAGGTGGAGAGACCGCCGGGATCGGTGGCGGTGATCGTGATCGGTGTCGGCTGGGACGCCTGGGACAGCGCGGCCTTCACCGAGATGTCGCCGTTCGATGCCATCTGGAACCACGCATTCGTCTCCATCGAATACGTGAGCGCATCGCCATCCGGATCCTGCGCGCTGGCCTTCGCTAGGATGTAGCCGACCGGCGCGCTCTCCGACACGAAGAGATTGTTGACCGCTAGGTTCTTCGGGGCCTCGTTCACATTCTGCACGTTGACCGTGAACGAGAACGGGTTGCTGACGAGCCCCTTGTTATCGGTCGCGGTCAGCGTGATCTCGAACGATGGCCCGTCGCGATAGAGGATCGGCGTGGTGCCATGCACCAGCGTACCGCTGACGATCTCGACGCGCCCGTTCGCGCTATTCGTAAGCTGAAGGGTGACGGCATCGCCGTTCGGGTCCGTCGCCGAGATATTCCCGATGAACGTGCCACGGGGCTGTTGCTCCGTCGTGGTCAGGTTCGAGATCTGCATCGAGTTCGGCGGCAGATTTACCGGCGCTTCATCGACGTTCACGATGCTGAAGTTTGCGATCCACGGCACGTTGAAGGTGCCGTCGCTCATGATGCCGCTGAACGCGACGTAGCTCTGCTGCTCGTAGTCGAGCGGG
>Ga0157372_10000956_pt1 | contig 31481 bp, 34 predicted proteins | sample C55metaG_FD_115307 | JGI IMG/M metagenome (GOLD analysis project Ga0157372, IMG submission 115307) | Corn rhizosphere microbial communities from Kellogg Biological Station, Michigan, USA - C5-5 metaG | ecosystem: Host-associated > Plants > Roots > Rhizosphere > Soil | place: USA: Michigan...
CGTCGGCGCCGAGGCGGACGCCGTCCTCGACGCTCGCGTTCCAGCTGGAGAAGGCCTTGGAAGAGGAGGGGAGGTCGGTCTTGCCGTTGACCTTGAGGATCAGCGGCACCCGGCCGGCGTAGTCGGGGTAGTACTTCTCCGCCATCCCGATCTGACAGGCCAGCGCCGAGTAGCCGGCCTCGGCGGCGAGCCGGAACTGGTAGTCGGGGTCCTTGGAGGCGGGGTTGGGGAAGAAGTCCCGCGGGCCGTGCTCGATCCCCTGGTCGATCGGCAGCAGCATCAGGGTCCCGTTGCCCGGTCCGAACTCGAACAGCAGGCGGTGCAGGCGCGCCCGTTTGCCCGGCGGCAGGACCTCCAGCAGCGATTTCTGCTCGGTCAGACTCTTCAACTCCACGTGTTTGCCTCCTCGAAGATTGGGGTCCAGGCAGTATGCCACCGGTGCCCGCCGCGGGGCGGCCCAGCGACGGGCGATCGGGGCATTCCCATGGGGAATGAAGCGGCTGCGGGTATCCTCGATTGCATGAGCGAGACTGAGCTCAGCGTCATCTGCAAGAACTGCGGCTCCGAGGTCAGTCCCTACGTAACCGAGTGCCCCTACTGCGGGGCGCGGCTGCGTAAGCGGGCGCCGAAGCTGGAGCGGCGTGGTGACGCGCTCGAGGCGCAGCGCCCACGCAGGCGGCGGCGCCGGATTCCGCGCCCGGGACGACCGAGCTTCGCCGTCTCCGACGAGCGCCCCTACGCGACGATCGCGGTGATCCTCGCCTCGGCGATCCTGCTGCTGATCCAGAAGGCGACCGGGGACGCGCTGGCGAGCCTCGGCGGCCTCCTCGTCCCGCTCGAAGGTGGCGACTGGTGGCGGGTCTTCGTCGCGCCCTTCGCCTACGTCGACGTCGGCTACCTCTTCGTCGTCGCCATCGGCTTAGCCATCTTCGGGACCGGAGTCGAGCGCCGCCTCGGGACGATGCCGACCGCGATCCTGCTGATCGCCTGCGGGGCGCTGGGGATGCTCGCGGCAAGCGTCGTCGCTGACGCCCGCGGCGACTTCAGCGTGGTCGGGGGCGGCAACGGGATGGCGCTGGGGGTGGTCGCCGCCTGGTTCGCGATCCGCCGCGCCGAAGTGCACGACGCGATCGGCGAGGACTACGACGCGATCGGGGTCGCGGTGGCCGCAGTCGTCCTGATCGCGCTGCCCCTCTTCGCCCCGACCGCCGACTTCGTCGCCGGCCTGGTCGGCGGCGCCGTCGGCGGCCTGGCCGGGGTCGCCACCTCGGCCCTCCACCACGAGGAGTAGGACCATCTAGGCTCCTCTCGTGCCCGACGAGAAGCAGTTCGAAGCGGCGATCGAGCGGCTGCTGGACCCGGAGCGGTTCTCCGAGGCCGAGCGCGTCGTCGCCCAGGCGGCCCCGCAGCTGCAGAAGGTGCTGGCGGCGGCGCTGGCCGAGGGCGGCTGGTTCGGCGAGCCGCACGAGGCGGAGACGCTGAAGGCGGCGACGGTTCCCGACCCCGAGGAGCGTCTCGCCGCCGTCCGCGCCCTGCTCGCCGAGGAGGCGAGGATGGGGATGATGGTTGGGGTTGCCGTCGGCTGGGCACTGAAGGAAGAGCTAGTCACACCCAACAGGACCGACACGAGCGAAACCGGCGAGCCGGGAGGAGACGAGTAGATGGAGATCAAGTTTCACGGCCATTCCTGCTTCGAGCTGAGCGAGGGGGACGCGACCGTCCTCGTCGACCCGTTCCTGAAGCCGAACAACCCCGCCGCCGTCCACACCGCCGAGGAAGTGAATCCGACCCACATCGCGATCTCCCACGGCCACGCCGACCACATGGCCGACGCGGTGCCGGTGGCGAAGCGGACCGGCGCCCACTGCGTGGCGATCGTCGAGCTGGCGGAATGGCTCAAAGCCAGGGGGATCGAGGCGCTCAGCGACCCCAACCTCGGCGGCACGGTCAGCTTCGACTGGGGCTGGATCAAGCTCGTCCCGGCCTGGCACACGAGCACCCTCCCCGGCTCCGAAGAGGCCCTGTTCAGCGCCGAGCACGGGACCGCTATCGGGACCGCGACGGGCCTGCTGATCAACATCGGCGGCAAGACCGTCTACCACGCCGGCGACACCTGCCTGTTCAGCGACATGAAGCTGATCGCCGAACGCAACCCGGTCGACGTCGCCCTGCTGCCAGTCGGCGGCCACTACACGATGGATCGCCATGACGGTGTCGTCGCCTGCGAGTTCGTCGGGGCCGAGACGGTGATCCCGATGCACCAGGGAACCTTCCCCGCGATCGAGACCGACACCGGGGCGTTCAAGTCCGAGGTCGAGGAAAAGACCTCCTCGACGGTCGTGGTCCTCGAGCCCGGCCAGACGCACAGCGTCTAGCCTAAAAACTGGCCGGCTGGCCAAATCCGGTGCTACCCTCGGTCGGCAAGCCGCAGCCGACCGAGGAGAGGTGTTCATGGAGGCCAGAGAGGCAACGGGGACGCAGTCGAGGACCGAGCGCGCCGACTTCCAGGCGACGGCCGATCCGGCGCTGAACGAGGCGGCCGACCGCACGGCCGACATCAAGCTGCTCAGCTACGGCGAGCTCTATGACCTCTGGGAGCGCCAGCAGTGGCAGACCCAGGAGCTCGACTTCACCCGCGACCGCGAGGACTGGCACGAGCGGATCAGCGAGGAGGAGCGCTTCCAGCGCATGTACGGGCTCTCCTCGTTCTTCATCGGCGAGCAGAAGGTGGCCGAGGAGTTGGGCCCGATCATGCGGGCGGCGCCGACCGAGGAGCAGAAAATCTTCCTCTGCACGCAGATCGCCGACGAGGCCCGCCACGTGCGCTTCTTCGAGCGCTTCTACCGCGAGGTCGGGGTGCTCGAGTCCGACGAGCTCGGCGAGATGTTGAGCGAGACGTCGGCCCACCTCAACACCAAGTTCGGCGACCTCTTCGACGGGATGCTGAAGGAGCGGACCGACCGCCTATCGGCGGAGCCGGAGGACGCCGAGGCGCTGGTCGAGGCGGTGACCCTCTACCACATGGTCATCGAGGGGATGCTGGCCTTGACGGGGCAGCACTTCATCATGGACTTCAACGAACGCGAAGGGACGCTGCCGGCCTTCGTCGAGGGCTTCTCCAACGTCGCCCGCGACGAGCACCGCCATGTCGCCTTCGGCTCGGTCTTCCTGCGCGAGAAGGCGCACGAGGACGATCGCTACAAGCAGGCGATCCAGCGCACGCTCGAGCAGGCGCTGCCGTTGGCCGACGGGGTGCTGACGCCGCCCTGGGCGGAGGACGCCGGTTCCGACTTCGAGCTGTTCGGCTACTCGCTGGAGGAAACCCGTCAGTTCGCCGGCAAATGCCTGATGCGCCGACTCAAAGTCATAGGCCTTCAGTAGACGGCGGTACTTCGACCTGAGGTTCGGCCGGCGTCGATTCGGCCGGCGGTTCGCTCGGCGGCGGGGGCGGCGGACTGCTTTCAGGCGCCGGTTCGTCCGCCGGCGGGCTGCTGGGGGAGGTGGTCACGACCACGGTCCCGTTGCCGCCGTGGGCCCCGGCGACTTCTTCTGAAGGTTGGGCGGTGCCGATCGCCGCGGAGTCGGAGTCGCCGATCGTGACTTCGCCTTCGGCTGCTGACTGATCGGCGGCTTCTTCGTCGGAGGCGGTCGGGGCGGGTTCGGGGGCCGGCAGTTCTTCGGCTGCCGGCGTCGGGGCGGGCAGCGGCGTGTTTTCGACCGGTTCGGTCTCCGCGATCGGAGCGGGGGCGGCCGGGGCGGCGACGCCCTTGGCGATCACCGGGGCAGTTTCACCTTGATAGTTGAGGGTCGCCGCCCTCGGCGTCGGCGTGGGGGGCGAAGTGGTGGTCTGCTTGACCTCGACCGCGCCGGCGGTGAGCAGCGCCGCGGTGACGACGCCGGCGGCGGCCTTGGTGCCGATCGCACCGCCGATCGCGCCGATCCCCCCGGCGGCCGAGCCGCCGCTGAGCGCGGCGCCGACGGTACCCATGGCGCCCGCACCGGCACCAGCGCCCGCGGCGCCGGCTCCGGCCGCTCCGGCGCTCGCGCCGGCTCCGCTGGTCCCAAGGCCGAGCTTGGAGGCGATGAAGCCCTTGAGGGCGATCAGCGGCCCGACCGGGAAGAGTGCCGCCAAAGCCTTCTCGTTGGAGCGGAGCTGCTTGCGGAAGTCGCCGCATTCGTCGCACTCGCGCACGTGGCGGCGGACCGGGGCCGAGGCCTTGCGCAGGCCCTCGGCCGCTTCGGAGAGCTCGACCCGGACCTCGCCGCAGGTCAGGAGGCGCGCCTGGCTCGCCTCGGTCAGCGAGATCCGCGCCCGCACCAGCAGCGACTTGACCGAGGGCACCGTGGTGTCCATCGCGGCGGCGATTTCCTCGTAGGAGAGGGCGTCCATCTCGCGCAGGAGCAGGGCGGCGCGTTGGGTCTCGGGAAGCTTGTTGACGTCGCTGAGGATCTGGCGGAACTCCTCGCGGTTGTGGACGCGCTCGGCGGTCGAGGCGGCGTCGACCTCGGGGACCATGTCCATCGATTCCTGCGCGTCGGCCTTCGGCTTGCGCAGGTAGTTGAGGCAGCGGTTGCGGGCGATCCGGTAGAGCCAGGGGCGGAGGTTGATCTCACGCTCGTCGGCGAGCATCGCCCGGTAGGCGTTGACGAAGACCTCCTGCAGGACGTCTTCGGCGTCCTCGGTCGAGCCCAGCATCTGGCGGCAGAAGCCGAGCAGGCGGCCCTGGTAGCGGTCGACGATCGCCTCGAAGGCGCCCGGGTTGCCGGCCCGCGCCATCGCGATCAGCTTCTCGTCGCCCTGCAGCTTGAGCAGGGGCGAACGGCGGGCGAGAAGCCCGCGGCGACTGGCATGAGTTAAGGCTGAAGCCTCCAAGAAGATCTCCCCTGTGGACTGGGTCTGACCCTAGTAGACACCGTAACAAGGGCCGAGTTGCGGCCTTCTTAAACTTTTATTGCCCCTTTAGGCGCTGAGAAAACCTGCAAAGAGCAGGAAAAAGAGAAGGCTTCGGATTACTGCTGCTTCGTCGCCTGCTGCTTGAGCCGGATCTGCTCTTCAAAGTGACTGGCGCTTTTCGTCGGCAGGCCACCGACCTCGCGCATCGTTGCCAGGCTCTCGGCGACGTTCTTGATCAGCTGCTCACTTGCAGCGGGGGCCGGTGCCGGGGCCTCTTCGACCGTCTTCGAGAGCTCCTTCGCTTCGCTCTCCCGCTGCTCGACTTTCGCCAAGAGCTCCTCGATGTTCACCGCTGGCTCGTTCAATCCCGGCCTCCTTTGGTTGCCCGCCGCCGCCCGAGTCTGACGATCGCTTTCTCTGCGGTAGCCATGCGCTGCTCGAGAGCGGCGACCGCGCGAACCGTCGTCGCAGTGTCGATGGTAGTGCCCGCGACAAGTTTCGCCAGCGCTTCCTGATTTTTGGTTCCCTCCCGGACCGTCGCTTCCAATGTGGTGATGTTGGCAGTCAGGTCGGTGGCCGGTTTCGCCGCGGCTTCCTGGAGCGCCGAGAGCTCGAGCAGGCTGCCGACTTTGACCGAGAAGTCGCCGACCAGCGCCCGCTGCGTCAGTGCCGCGGCAAGGAAGGAGGCAAGCAGCACCACCGCGACCTGCAGCCCGATCAGGCCGCTCTTGCCAAATGACCGTTCGAGGAAGGTCCGCGAGCCTTCTTCGACCGTCATAGTCCGCTTGCTCGACCCTCCCGCAGTGGGAGTTTCAGCCGCGTAGGCCCGCGTGCCTGCCTTTTTCTTCGAACGACCTTTCTTTTTAAATGAGCTGGTCCGCTTGCCGGTCCCTTCTCCCCTTCCCACTTCGAGCACCGTGGTCGTCTTCTTCGGCGCATCGAACGTCGGCCCGACGGCGATGATCAGGTTGATCCCACTGATCAGCAGGATCAGGAAGATTGCGAGTGCGATGAAGTTGGCGGTGCGGCGGCTAACCATCGGCGCTGAGTACAGAAAGGTTCACAAATAGAACCCTATCCGTCCCTACCGTCTTCAGCAAGTGCCCGGAGCGGGACTCGAACCCGCAAGCCCCGAGAGGGGCAGCGACTTTTAAGGCCGCCGCGTTTACCGGTTTCGCCATCCGGGCTTGGCGATGGTAGCCGGGCCGGGCGCGAGTGAATAGGCTCCGCGAATGGCTGAGCACGGGGGCAAGCTGGTCGCGAAGGCGCTGAAGTCGCGCGGGGTCGACCACCTCTTCACGCTCTCCGGCGGGCACCTCTTCTCGATCTACGACGGCTGCAAAGACGAGGGGATCGGCCTCGTCGACGTCCGCCACGAGCAGACCGCCGCGTTTGCCGCGGAGGGGATCGCGAAGGCGACCCGGCGGGTGGGGGTCGCGGCGCTGACCGCCGGCCCTGGCGTCACCAACGGGATCAGCGCGATCGCCGGCGCCCAGGCCAACAACTCACCGATCTGTGTGCTGGGCGGGCGGGCGCCGGAGCTGCGCTGGGGCTCGGGCTCGCTGCAGGAGATCGACCACCTGCCTTTCGTCTCGCCGCTGGTCAAGTCGGCTGAGACGGTGAAGGACCCGGCGCAGATCGCGCCGGTCACCGCGGCGGCGCTCGACCGGGCGGCGGCGGCTCCGAGCGGGCCGACCTTCGTCGACTATCCGCTCGACGTCGTCTTCAACGAGGGCGAGTTGGAGCTGCCGGCGGTGCCGGAGGCGGGGGAGGCTCAGGCTGCCGAGGGGGTCGAGAAGGCGGCGGCGCTGCTGGCCGCGGCGGAGCGGCCGGCGATCATGGCCGGGACCGGGCTCTACTGGGGTCGGGGCGAGGACGAGCTGCGTGCCTTGGCAGAGGCGGTCGGGATTCCCGTCTTCCTCAACGGGCTCGGGCGTGGTTGCCTGCCCGCCGACCATGAGCTGGCCTTCAGCCGCGCTCGCAGCACCGCGCTGCAGGGCGCCGACGTCGCCCTCGTCGTCGGGGTGCCGATGGACTTCCGGCTCGGCTTCGGCGGCAGCTTCGGCGAGGAGACGAAGATCGTCCGGCTCGACGTCGCCCCGAACGCGCTGACGCGGAATCGGACGCCCGACGTCGACCTGGTCGGCGACGTGCGGGCGACGTTGGCGGCGCTGCGCGAGGCGGCCGGGGTGGAGAGCCCGCGGACGCGCCCCTGGCTCGAGCAGCTGCGCAGCGTCGAGGCGGAGAAGCGGGCGGCCGAGCGGGCCGAGCTCGACGACGAGCGCTCGCCGCTGCACCCGGTGCGGGTCTACCGCGAGCTGAACGAGGTGCTCGACCGCGACGCGATCGTCGTCGGCGACGGCGGCGACTTCGTCTCCTACGCCGGCCGCTTCATCGAGACCTACGAGCCGGGCTGCTGGATGGACCCCGGGCCGTTCGGCTGCCTCGGCGCCGGCCCCGGGCAGGCGATCGGCGCCAAGGTCGCTCACCCCGACCGTCAGGTCTGCCTGCTGCTGGGCGACGGAGCCTTCGGTTTCGCCGGCATGGAGTTCGACACGATGTCGCGTCACGGTCTGGGCGTCGTCGGGGTGATGGGCAACAACAGCATCTGGGGTCTCGAGCACCACCCGATGAAGTTCCTCTACGGGTATTCGGTGGCCGCCGAGCTGCAGCCGGAGACGCGCTACGACCAGCTGGTCGAATCGCTCGGCTGCGACGGGATCCTCGTCCGCGAGCCGAGTGAGCTGAAGCCGGCGCTGGAGCGGGCCTTCGCCTCCGGTCGACCGACCCTGGTCAACGTCCTCACCGATCCCGAGGTCGCCTACCCACGCAAAGCAAATCTCGCTTAGGACCCCGAAAACGAGAATCGGCCGTCATCTCTGACGACCGATTCAGGTGGCCCCTCAGGACGGGCAGGGGTACGTCTTCAGGGACCTTTATTTGGTGGGCCCAGACGGCGGGAGGCGCCATGATGCGGCAAATCGCCTAAGCCCTATATCCGGGTGCAAAAGTGAAGCGCAAACCCCACTTCTTCCCCGGTGCAATGAGTATCTACCCCGTTGTCCTTCATGGCTACCCGGCGTTTACTAAGGCTACGTAAAAGCGGGTAGAGAAGGGTACGGAATTTTGGGTTTTTGGTATGGGATGTAGCCCAATCGTCCCAGGGGTATAAGACAGTCTGTCCAATTAGTACGTTGAGGAGTTTCGACGGGTCGCTGCAAGGGCGGTGCCGTAGAGGATGTCGTGCTCGGAGACGGTGATCTCCTCGAGCCCGAACGCGCGCATCGTCTCGACCAGGACGACGACGCCGGCGACGATCGTCGGCGCTCGGTCGGGGTGCAGGCCGGGGATCTCGACGCGCTCGGCGAGGGGGGCGGAGGCGAGGCGCGAGAGCATGCGCTGGATCGAGGGGAGGGCAAGGACGTGCCCGTGGACGCGGGCGGGGTCGTAGGGCTCCAGCTCCATCTCGACGGCGGCGAGGGAGGTGGGGGTTCCGGCGACGGCGATGCCGCGGGTGGCGGTGATGCCGCGGCCGAGCGAGCTCTCGATCAGTGTGCGGACGTCGGTTGCGAGGGCTTCCAGCTCGCCGGCGGTCGGGGGGTCGCTGGCGATGTGGCGCTCGGTGTGGCGGACGACGCCGACCTGGAGGGAGTCGTGGAAGGTGATCTCCGAGCCGGTGCCGACGATCAGCTCGGTCGAGCCGCCGCCGATGTCGACGACCAGCGTCGGCTCGGCCGGCGAGGACTCCGAGGTGGCGCCGAGGTAGGTCAGCCGCGCCTCCTCCTCGCCGTCGAGGACGCGGGCCGAGAGCGCGAAGCGCTCCCGCAGCTCGGCGATGAAGGCGCTGCCGTTGTCGGCGTCGCGGACGGCGCTGGTGGCGATCGCGTCGACGCTTTCCGCCCCCAGCTCCTCGAGGATGCCGACGTAGCCCGAGATCGCCGTGCAGACGTCCTCGATCGCCTCGCTGGCCAAGCGACCCGACAAATCCACTCCACGCCCCAGCCGCGTCACCGTGCTGCGGCGCTCCAACGGCGAGACCTTCCCGTCCTCCACATCGGCCACCAGCAACCGCGTCGAATTAGTCCCGACGTCGATCACCGCCACCCGCTTCCCCTCTTCAGTCACCCGGCCACTTTAGAGCCCAACCCCCCCCAGAAGACGCCTGCGCAATCAACCTCCCCGACCCCAAAACCAGCCCCGCCACCCCACCGAATTGCTACCATCACCAGTCCGCCGCGGGGTGGAGCAGCCAGGTAGCTCGTCGGGCTCATAACCCGAAGGTCGCAGGTTCGAATCCTGCCCCCGCTATAGGACAAAAGCCCTGCAAACGCAGGGTTTTTGTTTATCTGATGATGCAGACAATGGGGTGCAAAATCGGCCCTGGGGCAACGCCTGGGGCAACACGAGCTTCGAGAGAGATGTCGTTCGGGCCTTACGGGCGGAGGTGCATTTCCCTTAATGACCTCGCAATGGGCATCACCGGTCGTGCGCGGTTCGCCCGGTGATCGACCCGCCGCTTTGTGAGCGGAAGGGATCGGTAGGTTCTAAAAGGCGGATGGTGGAGACGAAGGTCAAGAGGCTCGCGGAGCGCACCTACAGCCCGAGGCAGCGCGGGGTTCCCAGTCTGGAGGCGCCACTGCAAGATGCGGCGGCGCGAGCCGCGGGGTTGCTGGCGCCGAGAGGCTGCCGCGAGTTGCTGGTCATTCCTGAGCTCGAGGTCGGTGGGGTGCGGCCAGACCTGTGGATCGGCTGCGTCGATGAGGAGAGCTTCAGGAAACGAAGCGCGATGGGGATCGCCCCCTGTACGGCTCCTTACCCGCTGGCAATCGCTTATGAGCTGCGCCGGCTTGGTGGTTCGGCGAGAATCGAGCGGCTTTCCTCCCCCTCGCGACAGCTAGGTGAGCGACCGCGGATTCTGCGCGGCGTGGCGGAGTTGGTGGACCGGGGGATTGCCGTGCGCGAGGAAGGTGAGGTGCGGCTAGCGAGCGGCTGGAGGCCTGCCGGCGCGGAGGGTGTCGCGGTAGAGGCAAAGGTCGGACAGTGGCGGAAGACCTTCCGCCAGGTGCAGATGTGGCGGCGCTTCGTCAATGGCGCTTGGATGGTCTTCCCCAATTCCTACCTGGGATCGGTACCGCGCCAGCGTCCGGGGATGCGGGCGATCGGGCTGGCGACGGTGGAGGGCGAAGATCTGCGGGTGATTCGTCGTCCGCGGCTTATCGTCGGCCAGCCGCTGGCGAGGGCGCTGCTTGAGGAGCATCTTTACGGACGTTGGCTGGCCGAAGGACTGGGCGGAGGGCGGCGAAGCAGACAGCACGTTGGTAGGAAGCGGCCCCGCAAGCTGGCGTCGGTCACTTAGACCACGAATTCGGCACGTTTTTTAAAGAGCTCGATCGCCTCCAGCCAGGCGTTCAGCTGCCGGGAGGTGCTGCGCGGCTCCAGAGGAACACCGGCGTCCTCGATGCGCTGGTAGAGCAGCTCAGCGGCCTCGATGTCATCGATTAGCCGGGCGAGATTGGCGTCGAGGTCAGTGCTGATCCGGCGATCGAGCTCCTCGCAGACCGCGAAGAGCTGCGCCGCGCAGGTGCTACGGTCAGTGTTCGGGCTGTTCCCCTCCCGAAGTGCTCGAGCAAGGGGCCCCGCTCCAATAAGCAGGTCATTTCCGAGGAGGCTGTCATAGCGCTGGGAGCGGGCCGCAGCGAGCTCCGTCTCGATCAGAAGGCTGCCGAGGATCGAGTCGAGCACGATCCGCGCTCGCGGCGTTCGTCCTCTGGCCGGTGGGCCCCAGTGTCCCAGAGACCACCATTGCTGCTTTTGGAAGAACCCGGCAGCAAAGGCACTGGCACCGACGGCGCGATGCAGATAGCCGGTGAGGCCCGAGTAGCCGACCCAAACAAGCTTTTCGCGGACGACGGAAAGCGTGTAGCTCACGTAGAGGGCCTCGGAGAGCAGCACCGCCTGCATCGATGCGTCAAGGCCAGGATCGATTTCAAACATTAGGTAGTAACCATCGAAATCCTGAGCAGTGAGCTCATCGAGGAGTTGATTGATGCCTTTGGGATCGGCGAGAGCAGTGCGCTCAAGAGCAACGGATATCAGCAGCGGACGTTCGTCGTTGTAATCACCCCATACGTCGACGGCCGTCTCTGCAAGGTCGAGCGCGACCTGGGCGGAGCGGTGGTTCATCGAGGAGACGGCGACGGTGGGCGCGATCAAGTGGGTACCGGGAAGCTCGGCTTGATGTTTGACGATCGCTTCGACCATCGAGGCGAGGCGGCGGGCTGAGTAACGTGATTGGCGCGGTAGGGGAACTTTGAACAGATTGTGGTCAGCGAGGCGCTTGGGGTTGGCATCGGCGAGCAGGGCGACATAGAGCTGGGGGTCGATGGCCTGGGTGACGCCCTCTCCGGAGAGCGCTCGCATGCGAACTTGGAGATTGTCGGGAGTCTCATCGGCCAGGCTCCAGATTGCGCCGGCTGCGCCGTCCTCGGGAACGGCCTCGGCGATATGAGTCGAGCTCTGGTGGCCAGCTTGGATCAGGAACATCGACTCTCCTCCTGGGCAGCGGCGATCAACCGCTTGGCCTGCTCGATCGTCGGCCGCTGGTGGAGCTGACGGGCGAGCAAGCGCTCAAGTAGGACCATCGTTGCCGGAGGCAGGCCCTGGGGTCGAGGCCAGTCGCCGGAAAGAAGCTTGGGCGCGTAATCGGGTTTGTCGGGCCGGAAGGGTCGTATGTCGGTCAGGACCTGAAAGACGACAATGCCGATCAAAAAGAGATCGGTTCGAGAGTCGAAGTCGTGACTTTTTTCGAGTTCGAGCTGCTCGGGGGCGAGATGACCGTTCGTGCCCGGCCCGAGGGCACCCGAGGTGATCGAGTCCTCGAGCTGGTGGCGACCGCTGCCGACATCGATTAGGGCAAAGGTTCCGTCGGGGCGGCGGATGATGTTGAGAGGCTTGATGTCGCGGTGGACAACGGTGTGACGATTCCAGAGGTAGTCAACCGCGGAGGTGAGGTCAGAAGCCAACGCAAGGGCATCGCAGGGGGCATATTTTTCGGTTCGATCGGAGAGTGGCTCGCCATCAATAAATTCCTCGCGGAACCAGGCGTAGTCCTCGCCGCCGATCTTGCTCTCACGGACCTCGGAGTCGAGGATGCGGGCCAGGTTCGGGTGGTCAAAGGTGCAGCCGATCGCAACCTCGCGCTCGGCACGTTCAAGCTGGTCGCGAGGCATCAGCTTGATGACAATTTGCTTGCCGTCCTGCTCAGCCCCATAAACAAGGCGTTTGCCCCCCTTGATCTGGGATCCAAGGGTCACTCCCTCTGGGAGGACTTCGCGTAGCTGATCGTTAGTAAACACAGAAAGTGCCTATTTGATCGAGAGTGTTGGGCCTAATCGTCATTGCGGCAGCCTATGTTTTTCGCGGTTCTGGCGGTCGCCGCGAAGAAAGACTGATCGAGACCTCTCGGTTGAGAGCGATTGCCTGGCGTCACGGTTACATTCGATAATAGAGCTATTATCACTCCGGCGATGGCAATCCCACAGAGGAACTTCGATGCCCTCGTAGCCGAGGAGCAGCTTGCAGATCCGAGCTTTCGGGCGGAGTGGCAAAGGCTCGCTCCTGCGCGGGAGTTCGCGGCAGCGCTGCTGCGCTATCGCGCCGACCACAAATTGAGCCAGAGGGGCCTGGCGGAGAAGCTGGGCATCTCGCAGCCGCGCATCGTCAAGCTTGAGTCTGGGGAGCACAACCCGAAGGTCGACACGATCATCAACGCGGTTCGGCGGCTGGGGATCGAGTTTGTGCTCGACGTGGCGCCTGCGAACCGCAAGCCGGCGCTGGTGACGGCGCGGGCTCAGAAGCGCGGGGGGATCGCCCACGACGACGTTTCTGTCGTGGTGGCTTCGTCGGCGTAGCTTTCCTGGCTCGTGGCAGCTGGCCCACGTAGCTCGGGCATGAATCTGATAATCTGATTCCATGAAGCAGCTGAGCGCCACCGATGCATCCCGCCGATTCTCGGAGGTTCTCGATGACGTGGAGCGCGGCGGGGAGTCCTACGTCGTGGTTCGCCACGGTCGCGCTGTGGCAACCATCGGTCCAACGGGCGGCGGAACCGGGAAGGCGCTCAAGGAGGCGCTTCGCGTCAATCGGCCTGACGATGCATGGGCGGGTGAGCTGCGCGAGCTTCGTGAGATCGTGGAGCCGGTGGCGGACCCCTGGCGCGCTTGATTCTCGACACGACGGTGTTGGTCGATGCCGAGCGCGGGGGCAATGCCCTGGTCGAGGTGATCGATGACGGCGATGATGTCGCTGTAGCAGCGGTCACCGTGGCGGAGTTGAAGGTCGGCGTTCAGCTGGCGAAAGGACGCCGGCGGGACAAGCGAGAGCGCTTCGTCGCAGCGATCCTCGACGCAGTCTCGATCGAGCCCTATGACCTCGATGTGGCCGACGCACATGCCGACCTCCTGGCGCACGTTCGACGGACGGGAACACCACGCGGCGCCCACGACCTCATCATCGCTGCGACGGCACGGGCCCAGAACCGGCAGGTTGTGAGCTCCGACCAGCGAGCCTTTGCCGAACTTCCTGGCGTCTCAGTTGCCAGCCGTTCTGGCTAGCCGATCAGCTGATCGTTGGGGCAACAAATGGGGCAACATGCCCCACAGATTTCAGCTGATCTCCACGTAGTTAAATGTCGCGAATTTGGCTTGAAACCTAGCTCCACGTAGTCCAGCCGACTCTGCGGCTCAGGCTCATAATCGGACTGTCCTTGTGGGAACCCGACTGTCACGCGAGATCCCGTTTCCAATCCATATCCCGTCCCTGCCGCAGCCCCTGCCAATCAGGTTACCGCGGGTCGACTTTAAGTCTGTCGTCGAGCCCGAGTATCGGGTATCGCACTGTCGTCTTTAGAAAGGTTGATTGATTCCTCTGCGGTCCCCACCGAGTTGTCTCGCTCCTCTTCCACCCATCCAGCTAGCAGCGCTTCTTGTGGTAATGGTCGCGCTGTTGCGGCGGGGGTCAGCCAAGGCTAAACTCGCTTCGTCGGGGGGGACCATGGACCGACGATCACAACTCACATGACTCCGAATGGGAGGCGCCTGGCCCGGCAGGCGGAGGAGGAGGCTGAGCATCTGCGGAGGCTCGAGGCGGTCGCGAACGAGCCGCCGGCCACCTGGGCGGGATACCTTGGCTTCTGGTCGCTACGTTGGGTGGTTCTTGCAGTGATGTGGGCTGGCATTACCACCTTGGTTACCTGGGTCCTCACCAAGGCACTTGGGCCAGCTGTGCTGGGTGGGCTCTTCGGTGCGATTGTTGTCATTCTTGTCCATGCGGTCAAGCAACTGCTCACCTATGTCGAGCGCCCTTCGCGAAAGAGCGCCGAAGATCAACGCCGCCGTTGGAGGAGCGAGCGCGAAGACTTTCTGCGCGCCGCTGTACTCAACAGGTGCAATCCCTCGGGTAGGCCTCCAAAGGACTATCCCGTTCGATACAGGGACCTGATTGAGGATCTCGCCGTTATCGCTGGAGAAATCAACGCCGTCATCAAGGTCGTGGACCTTTCGGAGGATTCGATCACTCTCGATACGGGCTTGTTTTGCGCAGATAGCGTAAGGAAGGAGTTGTCCGATCGAGCTGCGAGGGAGAACAGGCGACTGATTCTTCGAACGACGTCATTCCACGCATAGCTGGATTCGTCGCTGCTGTCAGGCGGCTGCCGGGTGGCGCTGGCGGCAACGCGATGACTTGGGTTCGCGACGAGGGATTTGGCCGCGAGCTGTTCTTCGAATCGCGGACCTCCAAGACCCTCGCTCAGGCGAAGTGATCTCCAACGCGAACGCCGCCAGCTACCCCTGTCCCCAACGGCACCGTGTTCCGCGAGAGGGTGCTGATCTGGGGCAAGAAATGGGGCAGGAAGCCCCACAGATCCCAGCCGATCCCAGCCGATCTCGATCTCGCGAAAACCGCTTTGAACCCTGCCCCACATAGTCCAGCGGGGCGCCTGGCTCGGGCTCATAACCCGAAGGTTGCGGGTTCGAATCCCGCCCCCGCTATATGACGAAAGCCCCGCGAATGCGGGGTTTTCGCGTTTCTAGGGAAGTAGACAACAGGCTCCAAAAATGGCCGTGGGGCAAGCCCTGGGGCAAGGTGAGGTCTGAGAGAGGTCGATCCAGCTCTTGAAATCGGGCCACCGGTCCCACCTACGTTCGCCGCCGTAACCGCAAAAGCGCCCGCCGCTCTGCGTGAACAGCCGGGGGCATGGCACAGGAAGGCAGCCTTTCCCATGCACGACCACCCTAAGGGCGCGGGCGATGGTCCCGCGATCACCACCCATGACGAAGACGAGCGCGAGTAGGCGGCGATCCTTCGCCAGGTTCTGGAGCTCCATCCAGCGACGCTGACGACGGACGAGTTGGTCCGGGAAATGACCGGGGGCGGGACGCGGAACTTCTCTCAGTTCGACGCGATCCAGCGCGGCGGTCCGCGAGCTGGAAGCAAGATGCTGGGCGGCTTTGGAGGCCACGGTCCATTCGATGGACGTGACTCGGAGACATGCTCGCAGGAGGTAGTCGACAGCAGTGCCGACCAAGCCTGGGTCTGCGCCCGGAACCCGGGGAACCGGGCAATCGGTGCCTTGGCCTCGCAGCGCTCGGTTCGCATCGGTGGCCAGACCTCGGGTTTCCGGGAGGGTGGTCTCGAACCACGCCCGCACTGGGCTCGCCTTCGACTTGATGTGGGAACTCAGGCTCATTGGCTTAGTGGCTGGATGCGAGGCGAACAGCGCCAATCTGGCGGATGGGCCCAGGTCAGCCCGAGCCCGGGGCCGGCCGCGCGGTTGTCCATAAGGCGGTGTTATCGGGCGTTGGGGGAGGGCTCCGAGGGTTCGCGGCCCGGCCTGGGTGGGGTACTCAGCGGGTCTTCGCATGAGCCGGGCTAGGTGGGATGCCGAACAAGGGCGGGTGCGGCCCCGCGAGAACGCCTGCGCTTGAGCGCCTGCTGATGTCGGTATGTACACGTGTGTAATCGGGAACGTGCGCGTGCTCAAAATTCGGGCCAGAACCTACCTAAAGCTCGTAGAAAAGACCCGGCCTCGGTCGAAAAAAGCGCATCTCTCGTTCGCTCAGGCCTCATATCGCTTTAGGGTGCCCGCCTGATCATTCGACTCGCGTCTTGCGGGAGGGGGAGCTGTGAGCTTTGCCAGAGGGGCCAGGAGGAAGTCGATTGCCACCGTGTTGCTTGTCATGGGCGTGGTTCTGATGCTTGCGGCATGCGGCGGTGGGGGAAAGACCTACGACATCGGACCCGTCTTTCCGCTGTCGCCGGATAAGTGCGCGAAATATGGCGGCGATCAGAGCGGCTCCGGTGTGACTGAAAGCTGCATGGTGACCAAGGGTGAATGCGAAAGAGCGGTCGCCGACTGGCAGGAAGCTATGCAGAGCAGCGGCGTCAACGAAGCGATCGAGTTCAGCTGCAGCTGAACCGGGAGGAGAGGATATGGCTGCACAAGAGGTGTTGGTGGATGCCGCGGAGAGGGGATTTGCGGCGTCGGGCTCTGAAAAAGAGGGGAAGGACCTGATCAAGACGCTGCCTGTCTTCAAGACCGCGCTGCTCGCTCAGATCCGCGACGACGACGTGGCCGGTGTGATGGCACTTTCCTACACCTTGCGCGACGGCAAGGATCTCGGCGGAGGCGTGGTTTTGACGCTCGGCGACCGCGCTCTCATCGGGTGGATGAAGGGCCTGCTGAAGAAGCCGGTGGTCGAGGCCGTTCCGTTCTCCTCGATCACCTCGGTCGAGCAGGGGGTGCGACCGCCCGGCGGGCGCATCCGCAGCGAACACCCGATCCTCACGGTCGAGGCGGAGAGTAGATGGGAGATTTTGTACTCACCCGACGTCCCGGCCGAAGCGCCCCTCTACGGCCTCCTCGCCGATCTGCTCGCGGGCAGGCAAAAAGCAGATCAGCTTCCGCCGCTCGGGTCACAGGTCGAGGATCAGGCTGACCGCGTGTGAGGACCTTTCGGGTTCTCGTCTGTTTGGCCGCGGTCTGCCTGGCAGGCGCCGGCTGTGGCTCTTCCGGGTCGGCGAGCACGTCCCATCCGGTGCCGGGCGGGGCCGTGGCAAGCGCTCCGGACTCGGCTCCGGGCTACTGCGGAGCGCTCACCGGATCTGGACCGGTGCTGGCCGTTGGCAAAGCGATGAACGCGTTGGCTGCGAGTCCAGACGACAGGCATGCCAGAGCCGTGCTTCGCAAGGCGGGGTCAGACTTGCGCCGTGTCGCTAGGCAGGCTCCTCGAGCCCAGGAGACGGCGCTCGTCTCCGCAGCCAAGGCAATCGACAGTCTCGCAGCCCACGGGCTCCACAAGGCCTCGTGGGTCGCCCATGCACTCGTCCGAGTTGGACGTCTAACGGAGCGATCGTGCGAATTTCCCGTCGGCTGAGCGGCCTCTTCGGCTTGGTGGTGATGGCTTTCGGCCTGCTTGCGGCGACGGCCGATGCCGGCCCCGACGCGGGTCTCTGTCACATGGTTCATGGCCGCGCGGATATTCCCGGCAACTTCGGGACCGACGCCTGCTTCGACGGTTCCCATCTGGTCCTTCGCAACCAGCTCGCACTGGTCCTCAGTGCATCGAAGTCGGGAGACATCGGCAACCCGAAGAGGCAAGAGGGCGATCCTGGTCTCGCCGCCGACGCCGAGCGTCTGCATTCCCATGACTCCGGCATCCTCCTTCCGGGCGACAAGCTCACCTACCCGGTCGGCTCAGGAGCGGGAACCGTGAAGATCCGAGGCTCGCGGGACAACGGGTTCTACGCGATCGCGACGACGATCGCCGACTTCTTCCCCGGCAAGCCCGCCGGGTGGGTGAACGCCTTCACGGGCCTCGTCGCCGAGCTTAACGATGCCTATGCCAAGTACCAGAGATGCATCGTCGGCAAGAACTGGATCGGCCAGCTCGGCTGTGACGCGATCCGGACGCGCGACGTCAACTTCGCCGTGGCCCGTGCTGGAGTCACCGGATTCTCGCGCCCCCTGATCCAGGCCATCCTCGCTCCGGTGACCTGGGGCAAGTGGTTCGACGCCACCGTCCGCGATTCGAAGGCTTCGCTCTCGCAGTCGGGACTGATCCGCATTGCCGCCGCACCAGATAAGAAGGCACCGCCCAGACCGGCACCCGCTGCCGAGCCGCAGCCAGAGCCGGCCCCTTCGACCGCCGCGGCTCCCTCTGGTGATTCCTTGTCGATCGGGTCTTCGTTCGCGTCCTGGTGCGTGGTTGCCTGGCCCACGGCGCCGGTTATCAGCAAGGAAGGGATCCAGATGACCATGTCGTGCGACGCGGTGCCAGAGAACGAATATCTCTTCACGGCGGTCCTCTATGGCGACCCCGACCTGCCTATCTCCCCCGAACACTCGCGGGCATTTGTGGAAGGCACGATCAGCGACGTGGCCGAATCCGAGTACGGGTATCGCGAGCTCGTTGTCCAAGCGACGAATGTGGAAGTGGAATGAGACCTTCGCCGGCGATCAGCCCAGGTTCCTGCCGGCGACGTGTGCCCTACAGCGACTTTTGGGTCCGGACGGTTCCGCGTGGGCGGCCGAGGAAAGGGTCTCCTTGACTTGGGACATCATCACCAATGCGCCACAGAGTGCCCGTGGGGATGTCTTGCACCCAGGCTTTCCGCTTGAGCCGCAGAGAAATGTTCCCTTCGAGCCTGAGCCCGGAGACTATGTTGCTGAGGCCAAGGCCTTTGGAGCGACTGGTGTCACGGTCCGGGCGAAGGGCATCAAGGTGGTTGAGATCAAGAAGGCCAATGTCGAGGTCTATCTCACCACCGCGCGCCTCGTCCTCCTTTGCAGGGATTCCCCACACCTCCATGGGCGTTCCGGCTTTGCTGCACTCGGCCACGTGCGTTGGCCGTGGCTGGCGGTCGTTGGGTCGCGTCCAGCGTCGGGAGGCCTGCGGCGGCGCCCGGAGGAGCTTCAGTTGAGACTTACCGACGCTACCGATCAGGCGGAAACCAAGAAGATCCGATATCTAAGCCTGACTTTTTCTGGGCCAACGGAGCCAGCTGATCAACTGGCTATGGAGATCTACGAGCGTACGATTCGTTATCGACTGTCTCATGAGCCTGGAGCGGTTGCCGAGGGCTGGGAGGAGCTACTCACCTCCCCCAAGCGTCAGGAAAAGGATGGGTTCTCGCATCTCCTCGTGCCGAAGTACGTCTACGCTCGCGAAACGATGCCTGAGCCATATGCGATAGAAGCTTGACGCGGCTCACATCTCGATCCGAGGACAAGCCTCGCGGCCACCAGTTGCGACCACGTGAGGGCGAGGCCGAGATTACGAAGCCGGCGAGGAGCCTGAAGACCGTCTCGGCCGAAAGCGGCTCGCTCGACGATCTCACCTCCGATCGGTCCACTCCCACTTGCGCGACATCCCGGGCGACGCGCCGAGATGTCGAAGCAGGCTGTGGACTGCAGGGGCAAGGAGGCCCACGGATCCCAGCCGATCCCCACGTAGTTCGATTTTGGGAAACCCGCTTGAAACTCTTCTGGGGGCGCCGGAAGCAGTTGCGCCGCCGCTTCACGCGAAATCAGTAGCTACGTCGACGAGAGCGACTTCCGATGGATCGCCTGGGGGATACTAGACGGGCGAAGGCTTGGGTGACGACGTCATCAGTCGCCGAAGCGACGCTCTACGTGGCGAATGCAGGAAGCGCAATTGGGCGACTACACGAGAAAGGTGACTCGGTGGCGAAGACAGCAGCTGGTGGCGGCGGCGCAGATAGCTCAGTCGCGGACGCGCTCCGCAGGCTTGGCGTGAAGGGTGTCCTCGTGCAGATGGCCGAGCGCGGCCAACTCCTCGACTTGAAGTGCGAGATGCCGCAGTGCTATCACCACAAGGGTCGAGCCGTATTCGACCCGGTTGCGAAGACGCGCACCAAGTGGGCACCCTCGCCCGACCACTACCCGACTCTCAAGTCGGCCGGCGGGCACCTCGTCCCCGAGAACGTTCGGCTGTCCCACACGGAGTGCAACCAGCGGGATTACAACCGGCGGAAGCAGATCGGGACGCTGCTCGCGAAAGGCAAGTCCCTCGCCGAGATCGCCGAGACCCTGAACCGGAGGAATGTCCCCCCGACCCACGGTACGAACCGATGGACGGCCGCGATGGTGCGCAAGGCCTACGTGTCCTAGGTCGGCCGTAGAAACACTGCTGCTTCGCGCGAGAAGCAGCAGTGCAGCTCGCCGCAAGTCATCCGCCTGCCTTTTTTGTGCCGCCGGCAACAAACGGCGACGGCGCTCGGGTGACAGCGGCAGGCTGTTCTTGACGAGTGGAGGTATGCCGACGAGGATCAGCCTATGGGCGATTCAGGTGACTACTCCTCATACGCGGCCTCGGCGATCGCCCGAGCCCCGGGATTGATGAACGAAGATCCGGCCTGTCCGGACCCGATCCTCGAGGAGCAGGTCCATGTGCTGGCGAAGCTGCTTGAGGGGCCCCTGTCTGACGAAGAGCTCGGGGGCTTTCTGATCATCTACGGCAGACTCACGGACGAGCTCGGGGGCCACCGCGCCGGCGAGCTGGCGGATGTGTTCCGCACCTCTACCCCGGAGGGTCGGAGCGCTTTGCGGCAGAGCCTGCGTCACATGAACCGCTGGGTGGGTGGCTATTCCGGATACGAGACCCGATACCCGGTCACGATCGACCCGCCGCGCCCAGCCTTCCCGCTCTTCAAGGTCATCGGCGTTGACCGGATCGCGCCGACCCTCTACCGAGTGTTCGATTCACGCGCCAAGGCGCACGGCACCAGGGAGACGGTGCGTGATCTGGTCATCAGAACTGGGCGGCTGCCGGCGGTGCCGAGGCAGGCGCGACCGGTCCGGCGATCAAAGCCGCGACTGCACTGGTGCTCCTACACTGCGTGGGACAGCCCCGTCGCCACGCGCGAGGCGCTTCAGATTCTTCCCGAGTGGAACAGCGACTGCTCGGTGCGCGCGTGGATCGCCGCATCGAGCGTCGCCCGATCCACCTTCGTTGCCTTCAACGGAGACAGCGACCCGGACCACACCGGGCCAAACGGCAAGGAACTCAGGTTCGTCGGCTACTTCTACGAGCCCAAGGCGCAAGATCACGAGGCGATGGAGGGCGGCGGACTTCAAGTCGGCGTAGCCGGGGCCCCTCGCATCTACCTGCTTGAGGAGTGGTCGGAGAGCGGGGGCGATTGGAGCGTTGTCTGGCCGGGATGAGCCGTTCCTCGCTCGCTTGGGCTTCGCGGATTGATGCCTATTCAGGCTTGGCCCCTGGGGCAACAAATGGGGCAACATGCCCCACGGATTCCAGCCGATCTCCACGTGGCTCGACCTCGTCGAAAACTGCTTGAAACCGGGCTCCATGTAGTCCAGCAGGACACCCGATTCGGGCTCATAACCCGAAGGTCGCGGGTTCGAACCGCCCCTACCGAGCCAGATAGCCGCCGTCGACGGGGAGGATCACGCCGGTTATGAAGGATGCGGCGTCGGAGGTCAGGAAGCAGATCGCCTCTGCCACCTCGCTGGGCTCGCCCAGCCTTTCCATCGGGTGGGCGGCGCGCATGGGCTCGACGTAATCGTCGGGCAGGGTTGCGACGGCCTCGGTTCGGATCGTTCCGGGGGCGACGGCGTTGACGCGGATCTTGCGCGGGGCCAGTTCGACCGCCAGGTGCTTGGTCAGGCCGGAGGCGACGAACTTGGCGGGGCCGTAGGCGGCTTGGTTGGACTGGCCGGCGAGGCCGGAGATCGAGGAGAGGCAGACGATCGAGCCGCCTTTGGAGCCCATCGCTTCGATCGCGAACTTGCAGGTGAGGAACATTCCGCGGCCGTCGATCGCCATCACCTCGTCCCATTCCTCGGCGCCGGCCTGCTCGATTCCGCTGAGCGGGATGATCCCGGCGTTGGCGACAAGCGAGTCGACGACGCCGAAGCTCTCGATTGCGGTGGCGACGATTCTGCGCGCGTCCTCCTCGACGGAGACGTCGCCGAGCACGGTCACGACCTCGACTCCGTCGCCCAGGCTCGCGGCGGCCTGCCGGAGGCCCGACTCGTCGATGTCGTTGAGAACCAGTCGCGCTCCCTCGCGGGCGAAGAGCTCGGCGGTCGCTCGGCCGATCCCCTTGGCCGCGCCGGTGATGATCACCGACTTCCCGTCCACTCGTCCTGGCCCCATCTAGTCAGCCCACCAGTCGCGCTTGCCCTCCACATCGTCGCGCGGAGACTCGCCGAGGTTGGGCGCGCCGATGACGAGGATCTCCAGGCCCTCCGGGCCGGCCTCGTAGCCTCGCCAGGTGCCGGGTGGGACGCGCACTGCGTCCCATTCCTTGAGCTCGACGATCTCGTCGTCTAGCTTCATCCGGCCGCTGCCGCGCAGGACCAGGTAGACCTCCTCCTGCTTCTCGTGCGTGTGGCCGTAGGGGAAGCGATAGTCGGGCGGGATGCGCTGATAGCTGAGGCCGGATTGCTCGAGCTCGAGCGCCTTGGTCGCCAGGCGGAACTCCAGGTCCGGCGGCCCGTCGAAGTTGGACCCGACATCCTCCAGATCCCGCTTGAGGTTCCTGAGCGTGAACGGCACGGCGCAATCCTATGGTGGTAAGAAGCGGGCATGGAAGGAACGGCCTAGCGCCCGCTCGCGGCATGAGGTTCACGCGTGCGGAGTTGGAGGAGTTCCGCGGCCGCGAGGTCGGCGATCTCGTGGGGCCGGGGCTCAGGCTGCTGTTCGTCGGCATCAATCCGGGCCTGTGGACGGCCGCTGTCCGAACCCACTTCGCGCATCCCACCAATCGCTTCTATCCGGCGCTGGCCGCGGCCGGCATCACCGACCACGAGGTCGATCGGGTCGCCGGGATGAGCGATGCCGATCGCGCGCATCTGGTGGCGCGGGGGGTCGGGATCACCAACCTCGTGCGGAGGGCGACCGCGCGCGCCTCCGAGCTTTCGGCGGAGGAGCTGCGCGCGGGCGGCGAGCGGCTGCTGCGGTTCGTCGCCGATCACCGACCCAAGGTCGTCGCGATCGCCGGCATCACCGCCTACCGCGACGCGTTCGGCGAGCGCGGCGCGGCTCTGGGGCGACAGCCGGACACGCTCGACAGCGCGATCCGCTGGTCGGGCGCGGCGTTCTGGGTGGTTCCCAACCCGAGCGGGCTCAACGCCCACGAGACCGTCGCCACGCTCGCCGCGGCCTATGCGGCGCCGGCCACCGAGGCAGGCGTGATCGCTCGTGAAAACCAGTAGGGAAATTCCGTCTAACATGGCTCCGCCAGGTCGGCTCAACGCTCGGGGGGAACATGTCTGAAGAGGCATCTGAGGCTGTGGACGGCCTCGACAAGGCGCTGGTGGACACGGTTGGGCACGAGGTCGGGTACGCGATCTATCGGGTCCTTACCGAGCGCCCGGCAAGCGCGACGGAACTCGCCGCCCTCTTGTCGCAACCCAGAAGTACCGTCGGCGATCAGCTGCGAAAGCTGATCGCAAGCGGGCTGGTCGAAAGCACGGGCGAGGAGGCCAGGCGCGGGACGACCGAGCGCTTCTACCGGGCCGCGAATCCGCGCTGGCTGGACGATGACGTGACCGCCAAGCTCGACCCCCGGCAAAAGCGCCGTACCGCCCTCCGCGTCGCCCGTGAGGCCGCGGTCGACATGTCCCTGGCCCTGCAGAGCGATCTGCTCGACAAGCGCGACGACTGGTGCGTCGGCTCCAGCCGGATTACCGTCGACTCCCAGGGGTGGAGGGAGCTCGCGGAAATCCACCGGCACGCCTTGGAAGAAGTGGAGCGGGTGCGTGACGAGAGCGCCGATCGCCTCGACGGGGAGGGCGATGAGCCGCTTCGCGCGATCTCCTGGGTGATGCTCCTCGAGCTGCCGGACGGCTAATGCTCAAGATTTCTTTATTTTACCGGGTGCGTTGCAGATTTGACCGTACCTGACTAGGTTCGCCCCCGTGACGGGAGGAAGCGACACGTTGCTCGGAGTGGCCACCGCCGCGGCGCCACTCGGTGCGCTTATGGGCCTTCTCCACGGCATCGCCGACCCCGTACGGCTCGGCCTCGTCCGCTCTTTGGCTGAGAGGAGTGAGGCCACGGCTGCTGAGCTCAGCGAACGTTGTCAGGCAAGCGGGCCGACGGTCCGCCGACATCTGGAGGCCTTGGTGACCGGCGGCATCGTCGCCGAAGCCGCGGGCATGACCGACGGTGTCACCCCAGGCCGGCCGGCTACGCGATTCAGCCTGAACCCAGAGGTGCGAGAGACCCTGGCCGGCCTCTGCGGGCCTGATCTCCTCTGAACATGGGGCGGGGCGGGAGACGCCCCGCCCCGCCGGCGCCTCAGCAGCCGGGCAGCGGATCGGGGAAGGACGTCCCGAACCGGTTCTTCGCCCAGCAGTTGCCTTCGCCGGTGCCGTCCCAGGCGAGGTCGACCGCGAAGACCGGCGGCAGCGAGGGGGCGGGGTTCGACCCGTTGCCGGTCACCGTGTTGTGGACGATCGTGTTGTTGTCCGGGTTCGGCTCGATGTCGAGCGCGTTGCAGACTTCTTCCGGCAGTTCCTGCGCCAGGCAGATGTTCGCCACGGCGATGCCGTAGGAGTCGTTGCCCGTCACCGTGTTGTGGCTGACGAGGTTTTCGTCGGCGGCCATCACCAGGATTCCGGTGCCGGGTGGGACTCCGCAGACGTCGTCGCCGGGCTCGAGGCAGGTGTTGGGGCGGTTGTTATGGAGGACCAGGTTGTGTTCGATCACGTTGTCCCGGTTCACCTTCGCGTCGAGGAACGGCAGGTCGAAGGAGAGGAACCCGCCGGTGTTGCCGTAGGAGAGGTTGTGGTCGGCGCGGATGCCGACGCTGTTCTCGATCTCGAAGCCGCTGACGTTGTCAGTGGCGACGTTGTGGTCCACCCGCGAGTTGAACGACTGGCCGATGTAGTGGCCGGTGTCGTTGGCGCCGGAGGCGAAGGAGTGGTCGAGCCGGCCGTCGAAGACGTGCGAGGGGAAGATCCCGTACTCCTCGTTGTCGATCGCCGCGACCCCGGTCACGCGCCAGTCCTGGACGCAAGAGAGGAGCAGCCCGTCGTCCTCGAAGCCTTCGACGACGACGTTCTTCACCAGCGGGCCGTGGACGCGCAGGCTTTCGTCTTCAAGGCATCCGGCGCCGGACTCGCGCCCGACGGAAATGCCCTCCTGCTGGGTGCCGTCGGATTTCACCACCACCGCTTTGCCGTTGCCGCCCTGACCGACGATCGAGATGTCGTCCTTGGTGACCACCACCGCGCAGCTGCGCCCGGGCCGGGGCGGGCATTCGCTGCTCGCTTCCGTGTAGGTCCCCGGAGCCACCAGCACCGTGTCGCCGGGTTCGGCCTGGTCGACGGCAGCCTGGATCGAGCCCCCCGGGTGGACCTTCAGCACCCGTCCCAACGCGCTCGCGGGGAGGGCCAGCAGGGCCACCGCCATCGCCGTCAGCAGAACCTTGATCGCGAAACGTGGGCGCATGGAGAGTCTCCTTCATCGTCAGAGTACGTCTGGGTACCGCCGCAACCAATGTAAGGCGGGCTCGGCCGCGCGTCAATCCCCGGGGTGAGGGTTGCTGACCGAGGGTCAGAACAACCCGGCCCGCTTCAGGCCGCGTTCTATTCCGGGGGCCAGGGTGCGGGCGAAGGTCGCGGTGAGGTGGCTTTTGTCCCTGTAGACCAGGGCGTTGCCGATCACCGCGCGGCAGAGGTTGTCGGGGCAGATCTCGCGGTTGATGTCGATCAGATGGGCGCCGGGCGCGGCACGGGCGGCGCGAACGTCGAATTCCTTGTCCTTTTCGTGAACCCGCGGGAAGGCGCATGACGCGAGGTGCTGGAGGTCTTCGGAGACGCAGCTGGGGACGTTGCCGGCCGAGGCGGGGGTGTCCTGGATGACCGCCGTCCGCAGCCCGGCGCGGTGGATTCGCGTCAGGGTCGCAAGGTAGCCCGCTTCCATCGCGGCGGCGGCCGCTTCGCCGCTCAGTTCTTCGCCGTCGTTGCCATAGGGGGTGTATGCGGTGTCGCCGCTCATCACCACGAGGGCGGACCCCCCGCCCATTTCGATCCGCCGCAGCGACTCCTGCCGCCAGGCGTCGCACTGCGAGTACTCGCGGTCGGCGACCATGCTGCGGATCTGCACTTCGCCGGGCGTGCATTCGGCCTTGACCAGCGTGATCAGGCGCCAACGATGTGTTTCGGCCAGCGCCTCGAGCGCCGGGAAGTACTGCATCGCGTGGGAGTCTCCGAAGAGGATCAGGGTGCGCTTGCCGTTGGGGTCGCCGTAGAGGCACTTGTTCGAATTCGTGCCGCTGATCCCGACCAGGCAGCCGTCGTAGTAGGCGCGGGAGCGGTCGGCCGACGCTCGCAGCGGGTTCGGGCGGACCGCGACGGCGCGCTGCTGCGGTTGAGGCTGTTCGGGCAGCGCGGCGGCACCTCTGACGTCGGAGAGCGGGGCCGTCTGGAGGGTCGGCTGGAAGCGGGCCAGGCCGAGGCCGCCGCAGACGCCGATCAGCATGCAGCCGAGGCCCATCGCGAGAGCCCGGTTGGGCCGACGGGCGAGGGCTCGGGACAGGCGCAGCGGATCCTCGATCAGGTGGTGGGTCGCGGCGGTGGGGACCCAGGAGGCGGCCACCACCGCGAGGGCTGCGGGGACCGATAGGGGGCCCCAGATGACGGCGGCGAAGATCAGCGCCGGCCAGTGCCAGAGGTACCACGAGTAGGAGATCCGCCCGACATAGCGGACGGGGGAAAGCGAGAGCAGCCGGGCGGGCGCGCCCTTGGCCTCGGCGTGGACGGAGGAGCCGGCGAGGATCAGGCAGGCGGTGCCGAGGGTGGGCACGAGGGCGGCGGTTCCCGGAAACGGGGTGCTCGCGTCGAAGACGACGGCCGCGTAGAGGATCGCCGCCAGGCCGGCCCAGCCGATCCCGGCCGCGAGGGCGCGCGGTATGCGCACCGCACCCAGGACCGCCAGCCCGGCTCCCAGCGCCAGCTCCCAGGCACGGCCGAAGGTCGAGAAGTAGGCCGCGGCGGGTTGGTCCTCGGTGAGGTGGATGCCGAGCAGGAGCGAGGCCACCAGAGTGAGCGCGAGGGTGACCCAGATCGCCGGGCGCAGAGAGCCCCCGCGCTTTCGCCAGAACCAGGTGACCGCGAGCAGAAGGGTCGGCCAGACGAGGTAGAACTGCTCCTCGATCGCCAGCGACCAGAGGTGCAGCACCGGGCTCGGTTCGACTTCCTGGGCGAAGTAGTCGACCGACTGGGCGGCGAAGTGCCAGTTGGCCGTGTAGAGGGCCGAGCTGACGATGTCGCCGGAGACTTCGGCCGCCCGCACGGGGGACAGGAGGAGCAGCGAAAGGACGCCCACCGCGGCGAGGAGCACGGCGCTCAGCGGCAGCAGGCGCTTGGCGCGGCGCGCGTAGAAGCGGCGCAGGGAGATGCCGCCGGTCCGGTCGAGCTCGCCGAGCAGCAGCCGGGTGATGAGGAAGCCTGAGATGACGAAGAAGACGTCGACGCCGACGTAGCCGCCGGCGACGAAGGAGAGGCCCGCATGGCAGAGCAGGACCGCGATGATCGCGACGGCCCGCAGGCCCTCGATGTCCGGCCGGAAGCCACTCTTGGCGGAGATAGGACGTCCTTCAGTCTTGGTGGGCGGAGGCGACGCGGGCGAGCCAGTCGAAGGCACGGCTCAGGAGCTCAGGCCTGATGCGCTCGGTGTGGTGCCCACCTTGAACTACCCACAGGTACACGCGCTTGAACTTCCCAGCGTACTCCCTGTTCATCGCCAGAGGCACAACCTGGTCGCGGCGGCCCTGCAGAATCAGGAGCGGGTTCCTGGCGGGCCGGCGCAGGGGAGAGAGCCTGCGCCTCGCCGCCGGGGCGGACAATCCGATCCGTTCGAAGTAGTCGGGGCCGTAGGCGCCCAGGGGCCATTCCCAGTCGACCAGGTCGGAGACCGGCGCCTTCGCCGCCGCGGCCGAGACCAGGCCGTCGCCGGCGAGCAGCGCGGCGAGGGTGCCGCCGGCCGACGACCCGTAGGCGTAGACCGAGCTCCCGTACCTGGCCCGCAGGCGGACCGCTTCCGCCCGCGCGGCCTGGAACGCACCCGGCATGTCGCCGAGCGGATAGTGCAGATAGTGGGGGGAGAACCCCGCCCTGAGGGCTCGCCGGCGCGTCAGCGATTCGAACGTCGGGTCTTCATAAAGGAAGGAGCCGCCGTGGATCAGGATCAGCTGGGGCACGACGGAGCCTGCCGGACCGACGGCCGAGCTCGACGTCGCCGCGTTCGCCGAAGGGGGGAGCGCTAGCGCCAGGATTACCGCCGCCAGAACCGAAAGGCAAAGCCGCGGCGCGCAGAGATCGCGCAGTAAGGAAGTCAGCTCATCGCCCGCTTTGCCGGTCCTGCTTGCTCCATATGGATCTCAGTGTGGCGCTTCGTGCCTTGAGCGCGCGGAGTCGTCGATCGACGAGGAGGAGGGCCGAGCGAACTCGACCCTCCACTTCTCACCTATTCCCACCAGATGCTGACCTTGTTCCCCTCGTTGTAGCCGTCTTTGTCGCCTTTCCCTCCCGGGGCGAAGGGGCATTCTCCGGCAGCGCATTTGTCTTCGTAGCCGCCGACTGTCCAGTTACCTAGGTATTTGCCTTTGGTGCCTTCGACCCCGACGCAGAATCCTTCTTTCGTGAACCCGGCTTCGAATGTCGATTTGAATGTGATGTCGCGGATTTTGTTGGCATCTTCTTTGTTCGCGTAGGTGGCACCGAGATTGGATTGCGCACCGATCTTCAGGGTGCAGCCGCCATCTGTGATTTTGATCAACTGCCCCGCTTCGCACTCGACTTCGACTTTGGCGTCGCTGCCCCCGAGCACTTCGGACCAGTAGTTGAGGTTGCAGCCGGTCGTATCGATCGTCACCACATTCCCGATGTTGTCTTTGCAGCCGCTGTATGTCGGGTGGAGTGTCATGAATTCGGGTGTTTCGATCGTCAATGTCCCCGACACCGTGGATGTCGTGCATTTGACGCTGAACATCCCCGCGGTGAAGGAGTGTTCACCCTCGGTTATTTTCTCGGTTCCGAAGCCGTCGATTTCGTAGTTGCTACCTGTGAGGACGGTAGGTTTCGTTGCCGAATGAAACTTTTCCCCGAGCGCCGAGGCGCTCGCCGTCCAGACTGCGGCCAGCCCGAGGACGGCCACGATTGAAAGACAGAAGGCACTGATTTTGCGAACCATCATGGTTCTCTCCCTTGTAGTCCGCCCCGAGCTGTGCCGGGGCAGATCGAATAGATAGGAAAGATTGTCTAATCCTCGCGGCCCAAATGAAAGGGCCGATCGGCTCGAACGTGAAGTGGCGACCTGATCAGAGCAGGCCGCGCCTTGCCGCCGCGGCGACTGCCGCTGCGCGGGTCGGTAGCCCGAGCTTGGTGCGGATGTTGGCGACGTGGCGATGGACCGTGTGGGGGCTGAGGACGAGGCGCTCGGCGATCTCGCGGTCGGAGAGGCCGCCGGCGACGAGGGCCAGCACCTCGGTCTCGCGGCTGGTCAGGTCCTGCTCCTCCGTGGGTGCGCGATCGGTCCCGGGTCCGGGCGCCACGGCAGCGGCGCTATCGACGCCGAGCGCCTTCAGCGCGGCGCGCAGGACCGCGTCGGAGTCGCCGAACCAGGGGAAGTGGTCCGCTCCGTCGAGGGCGACGAAGCTCGCCCCCGGCAGCTCGGCGGCCAGCTCGCGGCCGAGCTCGAACGGGATCGAGCGGTCCTCGCGGCGGTGCAGGACGACCGCGGTGCTCTCCACATCGCCGAGGCGCGCGGCGACGTCGAACCTGTAGACGGCCTCCAACGAGCGCGCCGCTCCCTCGGGGCTCGCCGCCTCGCGCTGGTAGGCGACGAAGGCGTCGCGCTCGGGTCCGTCGGCGCTCGGCATGAAGACGTCGGCCAGCACCCGGGACCCGAGGCCCCAGTGCTCGCGGACCAGATCGACCATCGCCTCGCGGGTGCGCGCGTCGGCGATCGACGCTCCCGAGGCGTAGCCGCCGTAGGGCACCAGCCTCTCCACCCGTTCGGGGTGGGCGGTGGCGAACGCGATCCCGACCGGGGCGCCGGAGGAGGCGGCGAAGAGGTCGACCGACGGCGCCCCGGCCGCCTCGACCACGGCGGCGAGCGCCGCCGCTTCGCCGTCGACGGTCGCGGCCGGGGCGGTGCCGTCGGCGGAGACGCCGGTCCCCGGCGCGTCGTAGCGGATCACCGTGCGGTGCCGGCCGAGCGTTTCGACGAAGGCGCGGAAGCGCGGATCGCGCCAGTTCAGCTCGAGGTGGCTCATCCACCAGCCGCAGAGCACCAGGGGCGGCCCGTCGCCGCTGCGCGCCCAGGCGATGCGGCGCCCTCCCTCCTCGGTGAAGCGGATCTCCTGCTCTTCCACAGGCCTAGCTTAGGCCGGGCATGGCCCGAAAGGGCCAGTTGAAGTTGGCCTGGATGAGCGAAGCGGCGAGGGCGGTGCGGCGCTTGAATCGAGGGAGAGATGAGCACCGTCGCGAACCCACCCGTCGAGGTCGCCGAAAGCCGCTTCACCGCGGCCCTCTACGACCCCTTCCTCTGGCTCAGCGAGCGGCTCGGGATGGCGGCGCGCCGGCGTGGGCTCCTGGCCGAGGCTCGCGGCGCCGTGCTCGAGATCGGCGCCGGGACCGGCCTCAACCTCCGTCACTACCCGGCCGGGCTGGAGGAGCTCGTCCTGGTCGAGCCCGGGGAGCCGATGGCGGACCGCGTCGACCTCTCGCGGGCCCCCGACGGCGTGCCGACCAGGTTGGTGCGCGCTCCCGCCGAGCAGCTCCCGTTCGCCGACGGGACCTTCGACACCGTCGTCTCGACCCTGGTCCTCTGCACCGTCTCCGACCCGGCGCGTGCGATCTCCGAGGTGGCCCGCGTCCTGAAGCCGGAAGGCCGCCTGCTCTTCTGCGAGCACGTGAGGGCGGAGTCGGGCTGGCGGCGCGCGGTGCAGCGGCGCTCGGTGCGTCCCTGGGCAGCTTTCGCCGACGGCTGCCGCTGCGATCGGCCGACGCTGGCGACGATCGAATCGCAGCTGCAGGTCGAGTCGGTCGAGCGCGGCCGCTGGCGAGGGATGCCTGCGATCGTCAAGCCCTTGGTCTGGGGCAGTGCGGCACTCTGAGCGCGTCCGGTTAGGCTCGAAATGGCTTGACCCCCTATCTACATGAGCGCTTTCCGGCCCTGGCCGAGACCCTTCCCCATCTCGTGCTGTCGGAGCGGCCGACGCCGGTTCGTGAGCTCGAGGGCTTAGGCATCTGGGTGAAGGAAGATGGTGCCTTCGGTTCGGGTGGGTGGGGCGGCAACAAGGTGCGGAAGCTGGAGTGGCTGATCCCCGATGCCCGGCGGCGCGGTCGTCGCTCGATCTTGACCTTCGGCGGGGTCGGCACGAACTGGGGGCTGGCGACCGCGCTGTATGGCCGCGAACACGGGCTCGAGACGGCGCTCGCGCTCGTCGACCAGCCGATCGACGCCCACGTCAAAGCCCACCTCGCCCGGCTCGAAGCCTCGGGGGCACGCATCTACCGCACCCGCACGAA
>Ga0157372_10000960_pt1 | contig 31427 bp, 28 predicted proteins | sample C55metaG_FD_115307 | JGI IMG/M metagenome (GOLD analysis project Ga0157372, IMG submission 115307) | Corn rhizosphere microbial communities from Kellogg Biological Station, Michigan, USA - C5-5 metaG | ecosystem: Host-associated > Plants > Roots > Rhizosphere > Soil | place: USA: Michigan...
AAAATGCTAGGTCATGCTGAATTTATTTCAGCACCCCACATGCAAGGTTCTCGTCCTGTGGGGTCCCGAAACAAGTTCGGGATGACCCTTAGAGTGAATTTTTCGAATCTGTCATGGGTAGGCCACTCGAAGCATGCGTGCGATGGCCTTGGCCGCCCTTCGTCCGCCAGTTGGCGGATCAGGCCGACATCTCATGCTAAAATAGCCTCAGCCCCTTCCTACAACTTCCGAACACCTGTGGTGTTGTCACCAACAACTCATCGGTGGACATAAAAAAGCCCCGTCGATGTCAGCACCAACAAGGCCTTTTTTTATATGTAAATTAGTTAAACGCCGCTACATACAGAGAAGCCACCGTCAACATTGATTACGGTTCCAGTTACAAATTTGGAGGCATCGCTTAACAGGTAAATTAACGCACCGATCAGCTCATCTGGTTCGCCGAAACGTTTGAATGGTGTTTGTTTGAGCACCAGGTTGCCGCGTTCTGTATAGCCGCCATCAGGCGTCGTTAATAAGGTGCGGTTTTGCTCTGTCAGGAAAAAGCCCGGAGCTATCGCATTCATTCTGATCTTGTCTTTATAGCGGTTAGCCACTTCTACCGCAAACCATTCAGTATAGCAATCGATTGCTGATTTGGCCAGTGAATAACCTAATACTTTAGTAATAGCACGTTTAGAAGCCATTGACGAAATATTAACAATACTGCCGCTCTGCTTATCCGCCATTACCTCGCCAAATACCTGGGTTGGCATCAGGGTTCCCCATAAGTTAAGGTCCATAACCTCACGCATGCCCGCCATGCTCATTTTAAAAATATTATCGCCTGGTTGTAAAATACCGCCGGGCATATTGCCGCCGGCGCCGTTTACTAAACCGTCTATGCGGCCAAACTCATTCATTACCTTTTCACGCGCGGCAAACAGGTCCTCTTCTTTTAAAACATCAGCTATAAGTGCAATGGCTCGTCCTCCGTTTGCATTTATAGCGTCTGCGCGTTCTTGTGCCACTTTCTCGTTCCGGCCCAAAATACCTACTGCACCGCCTGCATCAACAATGCCCTTAATAAAGGCATCGCCTAAAATCCCGGTTCCACCGGTTACAATAATCACTTTGTCTTTAAGTGAAAAACTTTCTATGCTCATCTGGTCTAATTGAAGTTACCTTACAAAGCAAGCAAAAAAAGAGCTTCCGTATTAAGTGGTAAAGCATTTTTTACTAAAATTTTGACAGCCTTTTTAAACCGCAACCCAAATCGAGTCGGTAAACCACTTTTTACTGTCGAAAAAGTGGTTGGCAATGTCAAAATCTGCTTGCCGGGCCATATGCTCAACTTCCGAAAGATTATACTTTTGAGATACCTCCATAAAGATGTATTCATCCTTAAAGAAAGTGATCTCACCATATTGAGGAAGGTTTACATGCTGGTTGGCAGTACTGATGAGGTAGCTTTTACAAGCTCCCGTTTCCGGATCGTAGGTTGGGTAATGATGGAACTTGGAGAGGTCGAAATCTGCGCCTAATTCGCGGTTAATTCGCGCAAGCAGATTGAGGTTAAACTCGCGGGTAATGCCGCCTTCGTCATTATAAGCATTAAGTATGATCTGCGGATCCTTTTTAAGGTCGACGCCAATCAATGCAAGATCGCCCGGTGCGAGATGCGCCCTCAGTTCTTTGCAAAATTCTTCAGCCTGGTTAACCGGCATATTGCCAATGTTTGAACCGAGGAAAAGCACCACTTTGCGGTTGGATGATAAGCCCGAAGCCTTTTTGAGCATCTCAAAATACTCGCCATGCAGGCCATGTATCCTGAGCCGTGGCATGGAGACCGGCAGCGTTACGTTAAGATATGAAATAACGTGGTCGGATATGTCAATAGGCAGATAGGTGAAATCAACATCACTGTTTAACAAATATTTAAGCAAACAGGATGATTTGGTAGCATCGCCTGCACCCAATTCGATCAGGTCAAACGGTTCGCCGCCGGCAATTATTGCTGCGGCCAGTTCTGCTGTTTCTTCACAAAAGATTTCCATCTCACAATTGGTCGGATAATATTCCGGGCAGTTCATGATCTGCTGGAAAAGCTCATCACCCCTGCTGTCATAGAAATACTTTGAATCCAGGTGTTTAGGTGTGGCAGTAAGACCTTTTACTACATCATCAAAAAATTGCTTGTTAAGCGATTTTGTAACAGCCGGTTTTGATGGTGGGAGGATGGTACTGAAATGTCTCATAGGTAAATTTTATTTGGCGAGGCGAATACCCGTAAACTGCCATCGCAAGTAGGGATGAAAAAAATTTCTATAAGTGATGCGACTATGATTGGGCGGCGTAACTTCCGATGCACCGCGTAATACTTTTTGGCTTACCATAAACTTGCCATTATATTCGCCAATGGCACCTGGCGCTTTAGCAAATCCGGGATAGGGTAAATAAGCGCTTTCGGTCCACTCCCATCGTTTACCCCAGTTAAATTGTGTTGCGGCAACCTCCCATTCAAATTCGGTAGGTAAACGCATGCCCTTCCAGGCTGCATAAGCATAGGCTTCGTAGTAACTGATGTGTGTTACGGGCATGTCGGGGTCAACGGGTTCCAGGCCGCGGTAGGTATAGTGGTGCCAAACGCTGTCAATCAGGTGCCAGTACAGTGGTGATGTGATGTGATTGTTTTTAACCCAATCCCAGCCTTCCGAATGCCAGTGCCGAAAATCATGGTAACCACCCTGATCCATAAATTCCATAAAGTCGAGGTTGGTAACCAGCGACGAGGCTATCTCAAAATCGTTTAAATATACTTTATGTCGTTTAAGCTCATTATCAAAGCAAAACCCTTCGCCGACAAAACCAACCTCATAAACCCCTTGCTCAATGTGGATAAAACTGTCGGTATCAGATTCCGGTTTAGGGTCGGGATAATCTTTGCGATAAGCCGGAAACAACGGATTATGGCCCAGGATGTATTTAATATCGGTATAAAGTAATTCCTGATGCTGTTCCTCATGGTTGAGGCCGAGAATAAAAAGTTCCTTTAGTTCGGCCGACAGCTCTTCGCAAAGAAAGCTTTCCACAGCCTTATCAACATATTCGCGGTAGCGGTAGATCTCTAATACCGTTGGCCGGCTCAGGTTGCCCCTATCGGTACGGATAACGCGGGCTCCCACTGTTTCATAATAGCTGTTGAATACATAATTGTATTCGGAATCATATTCGCGGTAACCCATAAAATAGGGTTTGAGGATAAAGGTCTCAAAAAACCAGGTGGTGTGGCCTATGTGCCATTTAGGAGGGCTAACATCAACCACGGGCTGTACCACGTAATCTTCCGTTTGCAGCGGACTGCATATTTGTTCGGTTCTTTGTCTTACCTCAAGATAACGTTGGTACAGGTTCATATTATTTACTCTCCAAATAGCGTTTCAGGTCCGAAATTGTTTTAATTTTTAGGTCTTTGGCTTGCTGTTGCCGCATCATTAAAGCATACGAATTATTAAACCCGATTGGTTTTAACCAGCGGATGTTAAATCGTTGCTCAAACTGTTGTTGCACGTATTGAAAGGTTTCATTAGGGTCGTGTTCAATGCTGTCAATTACCTTTTGCTTGGGTTGAAGCATAACGAGTAGTCCCGTTCCAGTATATTCAGGATAAAGGTCGATCTGATTGTTGGTCAGTGCATCAAAACATATTTTGGTGCCGCCGAGGCCTGTTTTGGTAGAGACCGGGTAATGTGTATACCCACGAATAAGCATGGTGTACATTGCGCCGAGGATATATTGCTCGCCAAAAATCTTGGAGCCGATGCGAACAGGTTCACCAGAAGCCTCTTGAGGTAGCTGGTATAAACCCTTGCTGACGAGGAAATCCTTAGCCACCTTTTCGGGCGACTGGTGCAGATAATCTGTCCGGTAGTTCAGCTCTGTCATTGTTGAATCGTTGATCTTCCCAGCCAGTAAGTTGAGCGTTTGCTCCAGTTTAGGAAATTTCTTTAATGCATCCTCGCGCACAATGGGCGCGGCATAATAAGGCGGAAAAATGTGCTTGTTATCCGCTAAAACAATCAGGCCGAAGGCCTTGAGCCTGCCGTCTGTAGAATAGCCGCTGATGACATCGAGTTGTTTCAAATAGGCCGCTTTATACATCACGGCATCGCTGATCACTACGGTGTGGATCTTTAAGCTGTATTTATCCTTCAGTCCCAGATCGCCGTCCTGCCTGCCCATAAACTCGGGGGTAAAACCAGCGATGAGCTTACCTGCATAGGCAGAAGGTACAAAATAAAAACAAGCCAGCAGGAACAGCCCGGCAGGCAACAGAGCTGATGCTCTCTTTAATGTTGTAAGTTTTAGCCGTTGCAGTCGCGACAGCAGGAAATCAAATACAATGGCCAGTAACGCAGCAGGAATAGCCCCCGCCAGGATCATATTGGTACTATTGAGGGAGATCCCGCCAAAGATAAATTCGCCCAGTCCGCCTGCCGCTATCAGGGAGGCCAGTGTGGCCACGCCAACGTTAATGACAGCTGCGGTACGTATACCAGCGAGGATCACGGGCATTGCCAGGGGAAGTTCTACCCGGAAAAGTATTTGCACGTTGCTCATGCCCATGGCCAGTGCGGCTTCCCGCACGCAGGGATCAACGCCTGTTATGCCGGTATAGGTATTTCTGATAATGGGTAACAGCGCATAAAGCAATAAGGCTGCAATGGCTGGCTTAGGGCCGATCCCTAAAACCGGTATCATGAACCCGAGAAGTGCGATGCTGGGGATGGTTTGCAGAATGCCAGCGGTTCCTAATACAGGGCCCGAAAGCTTTCGTCGGCGCGAAATGAGCACACCCAGGGGCAAACCAACGGCAATTGCCAGCAAAAGAGAGATAAAGGTTAAACCGATATGCTCAAATGTTTGCGTGACCAGCTTGTCTGATTGCTGACCGATAAACTCCCATAAGGTTTGCTGATGCTCATTCATTGCACCGGGCTATTTTGGTATTGGTTAAAGGCAGATGTTAGCTGCTCAAAAGTTACTGTTTTTTTCTCATCTTTTTTTACAATGGTTAATGCCGGTGCAGCGAGGGCCCGCATCTTTTCCATTGATCGCCATAAGTTTAGCCCGACAGGTACAGTGGGTGCTTCTGTTATGGTTGAAATGTCAGTGAGCAGCGGCCAGAGCTGATCAAGCGTTATCGATTTGAACTCGAGCTGCAGGCGATGGGCGTTTAGAAATTCGGTTACGAAAGCAGTTGTGGGGCGATGTAGCAGATCACGCGGTGTGCCGATTTGGACGATGCGGCCTTTATCCATCAGGCAGATGCGGTCGGCGAGGTCGAAGGCTTCCTGAACATCGTGTGTTACCATAATGATGGTCTTCTGTTTCAGTTCATCAAGCGCCTTAAATTCCTGCTGAATTTTGGTGCGCGTAACGGTATCCAATGCGCCAAAGGGTTCATCCATCAACAATACAGGCGGATTGGCAATAAGCGCACGCGCCAGACCAACCCGCTGCTGCTGCCCGCCGCTTAGCTGGTTAGGATATTGTTCGAGGCAATCCGATGGCAGATGAAGCTTGCTAATAAGCTCCTTGGTGCGCTCGGTAATTTTGCTCCGGTCCCATTTGAGCAACCTTGGGACGACGGCAATATTTTGCGCAACCGTATAATGCGGAAACAAACCGGTGTTCTGCATTGCATAACCTATGCTACGGCGCAGCTCTTCCACGGGGCGGTTTTCAATAGGCTGGCTATCTATTAATATGGTGCCGCTGTCGGGTTCAATAAGGCGGTTCAGCATTTTCAGCGTGGTGGTTTTACCGCAGCCGCTGGTGCCCAATAATACTAATACTTCATGTTCCTTTACCTCGAAAGAAATGTTATCTACAGCCCTAAGCTGTCCATATTGTTTGGAAACCTGCTGAACTGAGATCATAATTTCTTGCTGATAGGCTAAGTCTAAAGTAAGAGTTTCGTTTCTCAGACTCCAATATAAATTTGTAAAATCGTAACCCGTAAATGGGCCAAGGCAACGAAGGTACCTTTCCTCTAATCTAAATCGTAACTCGTAAATCGAATCAATCTTCAATCGTCATAAAAAGATTGTTCAATGATTCGGAATAAGTGGGGTGTGCAAAAACACAATACCTGATCTGCTCATAAGTAACACCGCCCTGCATCGCCATTTCTAAAACGGCCATAATTTCACCCCCTTCTTCAGCTAATATGGCTGCGCCGAGGATCTGTTTGGTTTTGGCGTCAACCACCGCTTTCATTAGTCCGCGGGTTTCACCGGTTTCGATAGCTCTCGCTACACGACTCATGGGGAGTTTGGCTACCTTAATATCCAGCCCTTGCGCCCGGGCCTGTGTTTCCGTTAACCCTACCCGGCCCAATTGGGGGTCGGTAAACATACAGTAAGGTATGGGTCGATCCTTTTCGGAAATATCAGCCCCCTCAAACAGGTTGCGGTAAACAATGGTGAAATCGTGGTAAGAGATATGCGTAAACGCTGGCCCGCCTTTTACATCACCGAGGGCGTAAATGCCTGATGCGGCAGTTTCTAATTTATCGTTTACTTTGATAAAGCCTTTTTCGTCAACGGCTACACCGGTTGCTTCCAAATTTAGGGCTTGGGTTTGCGGTGTTCTGCCGGTAGCTACTAATATATGGCTGCAATTCAAGTTCAAGTGCTCATCGCGTTCCATAATAGAGGTGGAGTCCAGATAGTCAACACCACTTAAGCCATCAATTTGGGGTATTAATAAATATAAGGTCGGCTTTAAGCTCAGTTTTCGCCGCCATCGTTTAGCGTTACTTTAATAGTTTTTGGAGCAGTAAAAGTTGCTTCGCCGTAAACTAGATCGAGATTTTCAGTTTGTTCGAGCGCTTTAACACTGCCATCGCGGAAGCTCCTCACAATCTCATCTTTGCGCTTTTTGATCTGCTTCATGTTGATATGATAGCTGTCAATGGTTACACCAAGATCGGTACACCGTGCGGCAAGATAGGCTGCCTTGGCGGAGGCTATCATGGCCTTGGTAGGCGTACAGCCATCATTAACGCAGGTTCCGCCAACCCAGCGCTGTTCAATAAGCGCTGTCTTTTTGCCTGCCTGAGCCAGTTTTTTACACAGCGGCGTTCCGGCCTGACCGGAGCCGATTACTATTGCATCGTAAACTGTCATAATTATTCCGTTACCTGAACACCTTTCCAGAAAGCAACGTAATCCTTAATCTGCGCCGCGGCGGGTTTGGGCTGAGGATAATACCAGGCCGCATCGGGGTTCTGCTTGCCATCTACATTTAAGGTATAGTAAGATGCCAGGCCTTTCCAGGGGCAGGTAGTATGGGTTGGGGATGGTTCAAAGAATTGCTTTTTCACACTATCGGCGGGAAAGTAGTGATTGTTTTCAACCACAATGGTGTCATTGCTTTCTGCCAGTACCTCGTTGTTCCAGATTGCTTTCATAGTTAAATAGGTTAATTGACTGATGAGGGGCGAGCTATCCTTTTAAAATTACTAAAAAGTTTAATTCCTTACAGTAATTTATGATCGTATAACAAGAGGTATACCCAGGTAATAATAAATATCACGGGAATCATAATAGGCGAAATACGCTGAAACACGCGGTCATATTTATTGCCGTTAAGCATAGGGTAAACACCCTCGGCAGAGCTGCCGTCGGTATTCCTTTTGTAGTTCCAACGCAGTTTGCGGATATAAAATATGCCGGCCAGCACATCCACCAGCGTAAAAATGGCTACGAGCAGGGCGGCTATCGGAAAAATCACGGCAAGCATTTTTTGTTTGGCCAGCAGGTCTGGCGTTGGGGCTTTTCCGGTTACCAGCATGGCATACACATTAAAGAAAAACGACTGGCCGATGGATAGCCAGATTACCCTTTGGTTAACTGCATTGTCGTGGTGTTCTAACTGGGCCCGGCTAACTTTATAAAGCTCTGAGAGTGGTTTTTCTTCTTCTGGCATAAAAACTTACGTATGTTAAGTATCAAGAGCTAAAACAAGGCTTTAGTAAGTTAGTTTTGCGTATTTTGCCCAACAAGCAAAGCGGCCCGGCCATGTAATGAAAGTGTTACTTAAAAGTTAAATCAGAATTATATTTTCTAAGAGAAATAAATTTTGCGTTTTTCATAAACATTATCCCTATATTGCATGTATTAAGTGTAATCACTTAATCAGTTAAATAATCAGGCTCTTGAAAACAGCCCACTTTTAAATTCAAATTAATGAACATTTTCGCAGGAAGCCTTCCTTATCAGTTACAGGAAGCAGATCTAAAAAACCTTTTCGAAGCCTACGGAGAGGTTAGCTCAGTAAAACTTATTATCGACAGAGAAACCGGAAGAAGCAAGGGTTACGGTTTCATTGAAATGCCTGATGATGAGGTGGCTCAGAAAGCTATCTCTGGATTAAATGGTATGCAGATTAGCGGTAGAGCTATTGCTGTAAGCCAGGCCGAAGAACGTAAATCAAACGACAGAAGAGGCGGTTTCAGCGGCGGCGGTAATCGTGGCGGTGGTGGCTTTAGCCGTAGCAATGGCGGCGGCGGCTTTCAGCGCAACAATGGCGGCGGCGGCAGAGGTAACCGTTACTAAACGATATAATTTTGCACCGGGCTTAGTGTATAAGCCCGGTACTTTTATTACATCTGCCCACTCTTTTATTACATCTTTGTACTTCAATAGGTTCCTCTATTGAAAGGATGTTATTTGTCTGCATTTTAAAAGCATTTACGAAGCTGTAATTAATAAGGCTCAAGCCTTATTAATTATTATTTTTGACCAGAGTTCTCTTTCAGAGTTTCTCCAGAGTTGTGTCACATTTTTACTACAAGTAGGCTTCGTACCCCATTCATGAAAGATAACAACAGGTTAATTTTCCTGGTTTTACTGGCAATAGCTCTCCTTAGCAACCTCAGTGGGTTTAGGGACGATTTTTTTACCGACGATCCCGGGCTTTACGCCTCTATTTCCAAACAGCTAATCTTTCATAAAAATTTTTTCTTTTTATACTCCTACGGTAAAGACTGGCTCGATAAGCCCCACTTTCCGTTTTGGGCCGCCTGGTTAAGTTTTAAAGTTTTCGGCATTCACACCTGGTCATACCGGTTGCCAGCCCTGATTTTCTTTTTGCTGAGCCTGGCTTATACCTATTTACTGGCTTGCAAGTTTTATAGCCGCGAGGTTGCTTTTGCCGCCGTACTTATTCTCCTTACATCATTACACGCCATGATGTCTAACACCGACGTAAGAGCAGAGCCCTACCTGATGGGGATGATTGTTGGCGCCATTTATCATATAGCAAAACTGCGGGAAAGGCTGCGCTTTACGGATCTGGTATTGGCCGCGCTATTCACGGCCATGGCAATCATGACGAAGGGCATCTTCGTGATCGGGGCCATATACGGTGCGTTGGCTGGCGAACTCATCTTTAAAAAACGTTTCAAGGAGGTTTTTGCGTTTAAATGGGTATTGCTTGGGCTGCTTACCATCATCTTTATCTTCCCTGAGTTATACGCCCTATATACCCAGTTCGACCTTCACCCCGAAAAGGTTGTTTTTGGTAAGCAACATGTATCTGGCATTAAATTCTTTTTGTGGGATAGCCAGTTTGGTCGTTTCGCCGGCAGCGGGCCTATTACACGTAAGTCGAGCAGTATTTTCTTCTATGTGCATACTTTGTTATGGGCATTTGCACCGTGGTGCTTGCTGTTTTATTATGCGCTTTATAAGAACATTCGTAATATAATAAAAGGTATCCGGCTGGAGGAGTATTACACGCTGAGCGGAAGCCTCCTGTTGCTCATCTTGTTTTCGGTATCCGGCTTTCAGTTGCCTTTTTATACTAATATTCTTTTCCCGCTTTTTGCCATTATTACCGCAAGGTTCTGTTTCGGCGAATCTTCAGTTTCCGAATACCGGTTTAAGCTTGTTGCCCAATGGGTGTTTATTGTACTGTTTCCAATTGCGGTAGTGTTGATCCAGCTGTTTCTGAAACCTGCTGATTATGTGACGCCACTAATTTTATTATTAGCGTTTCTAACTGCTATAGGTTGGTATATAAGACAAAAAGAGCCTCAGGTTTTAAAAGTTTTTTGGCTAAATTGCTCCGTTATTATACTCGTAAACTTTTATCTCAACATGGTCGTATACCCTGTTATATCGGCATATAAAGCAGAGATACAGGCGGCAGCAGTTGTTAACCAACATCAATATGATAATTATCGTGTAGGTGTATTTGCCAATAGGGATAATAATTTTCAATTTTATACTAATAAACCTGTCGACCTTATCTCGTCAACGCAGTTTAATGCGTTTACACAAGCCGGCCAAAAAGTGGCCGCCTACGCTAACCAGTTTTCAATCGACCTGCTGAGACAGCAGCAAATTCCATTTAAGATTGTAAGGACTTTTGAAAATTACCCAAGAGAAAACGTTTTGCCACAATTTATAAACCATTCAACACGCAACAGCACGTTGGAAAAGGTCTACCTAATATCAAACTAACTTAACTTAAACTGTTATTAACCAAAACACAAAGACGTGAAACTACTGATCATTGAAGACGAGGAAGGGCTAAGAGAAAGCATTGAGGACTATTTCTCTGAGGCCGGGGTTATTTGCGAAACCGCTAAAGATTTTCCGACTGCCCTGAGCAAGGTTAGCCTATATCGCTATGACTGCATTGTGCTGGATATTACCCTGCCCGGCGGCAACGGTTTGCATATCCTCCGCGAGATCAAGGAAAAAAACCATTCTGATGGTATCCTGATCATTTCTGCACGCAACTCGCTGGATGATCGCTTGAAGGGCCTGGACATGGGAGCCGATGATTACCTGGTGAAACCTTTTCACTTGTCCGAACTGCGGGCCAGGGTTACAGCCATCATCCGCCGTAAAACCTACAACGGTAGCAACGTGTTAAAATTTAACGAAATTGCCGTTGACCTGCTGGCCAAGGAGGTTTCTGTTAAAGATCAAAAGGTTAAGCTTACGCCGAAGGAATACGCCTTGTTATTGTACTTTATCAGCAATAAAGGAAAAGTGATCTCCAAGAACGCTATAGCCGAGCATCTGTGGGGCGACGGCATTGATATGGCCAACAACTTCGATTTTATATACTCACACATTAAAAACGTAAGGAAAAAACTTACAGAAGCTGGTTGTAAAGACTATATTCATGCAGCCTACGGTATGGGCTACCGGTTTTCTGACTAATGAAGCTTACCTCGAAATATAATCGTACTACCTTGCTCATCGCCGTAATTGTGATTATAACGGCAGGTATTGCGTATTATTTATCCATCAGTTATATCCTTACCGACCAGGTGAGCCATCTGCTTACAGGCGAGGAAAAGGAAATTTTTGAATATGTGCAGGCTAACCAGGAGCTGCCCGAGGTTTATGATTCCGACGTACAAAGAATAGTTTTAACGCCGGTTGGCGAGCATCATATCACCCGCCGGTATACGGATACCCCCTTTTTTAACAAAAAGGAAAACAGTTATGAGTCGGGCCGGGCTTTGATCAGTTCTATCAGAGTTAAGGGGCAGAACTACAAGATCCAGATACTGGAATCAAGGGTGGAAACGGACGACCTTATCGAGGCTATTTTTAGCATTACCATAGGTATGATCCTCGCCTTGATCTTTGTTCTTTATGTTACCAATAGGGTGGTGCTGCGGCGGCTATGGAGGCCGTTTTATAATATTCTCGCCAAAATACATCTGTTTAACTTACGTGATGCGCTTGAGATTGAAATAGTCCCTACCGAAATTGACGAGTTTCGCCAGCTTAATGAGGCGGTAAGCGCCATGTCTTTAAAAGTAAAGAACGATTACGAAAACCTCAAGGCCTTCACAGACAACGCCGCGCATGAACTGTTTACACCCATAGCCATCATCAATTCTAAATTAGACACCCTTATACAGCAAACCGAGTTAAGCGAAAAGCAAGGTAAGCTGGTAAGCGACATCTATCATACCTGCGGCCGGCTTACCCGTCTTAACAAATCGCTCCTTTTATTGGTCAAGGTAGAGAATAAGCTGGTGAAAGACGAACAGCAGATCAACATGAAGGAGATGATAACCGGCATGGTTGACCAGTTTGATGAGCTCTTCCGCGATAAAAACCTGCGGGTGAATTGCCAGGCGGAGGATCTAACGCTTTTTACCAGCTTTTACCTGATGGAAATCCTGGTCAATAACCTGCTTACCAATGCCATCAGGCATAACCGTGTTGGCGGTCTTATCAATATCAGGCTTACCAGGAATGGTCTGATGGTACAGAATACCGGCGGCGGCCAGGCCTTAGATAGCGAGCATATCTTTAAGAGGTTCAATAAGTCGGCTGAGTCTGAAGGGAGCGGCTTGGGTTTAACCATCTCGCAGCAGATCTGTCAGAACATGGGCTTCAATCTTACCTATAAATTTATCCCGCCTTTACACTCATTTAACGTTGCCTTTAATAGGGCTTAATATAGCTCATTTTGAAAGGAATGAGTGCCTAAAAACGAGTATTTTTCCAGAATTAATACAGAATTTCCTGTCTTTTTTGCACTACAGGCAAGGCATGTAACAATTTAATGCCGGTGGTGTTATGGTTAATTAAGTAACCTAATTTTAGAACCAGCAATATAATGCCTTAACTTTTCAAAAAATTACGAATGAAGTGGTTTTGCTGTATAGCTTTTTGTTTATTTACGTACGTTGTAGCCCAAGCCCAGACCAATAATTTAGCTTATTACTTACAACATGCTATAACCAGTAGTCCGCTGTTAAAGGATATTAATAACCAGGTGCGGGGAGCCGGTGTTGACAGCCTGCGCTTGCGCGCCGGGTACAGGCCACAGGTGGGTTTTAATGGCAGCGGCGTAGTTGCGCCGGTTATACATGGTTTCGGATATGCTACCGCCATAACCAATGGCCAAACCTTAACCGGCCTGGTCACTGCCACACAAGCCCTGGTTAGTCGCAACTATCTCAACTCCCAGCTCTACAGCATCCAGCTATCGGCAGATTCATTGCGTAATAGCTATAAAATCTCTGAGCAGGATCTCAAGAAAAATATTATTGCCCAATATATTACTGCTTACGGCAGCCTGGAGCAATACAAGTTTAGCAAAGAGGTGGTAGAGCTGCTGCGTACCGAAGATGATCTGCTTAAAAAGCTTACCCGAAGCAATGTTTACCGCCAGAGCGACTATCTCACCTTTCTGGTTACCCTTAAACAACAGGAACTCCAGATGGCGCAGTCAAAACTGCAGTATAAAACTGACTTTGCCATGCTGAATTATCTTTCGGGCATAGCAGATACCAGTATTATTGAGTTGGACAAGCCGGATATTCAAAAGAATATCATGAAGCCAGATATCCGCACCAGCATTTTTTTTCAGCAATACAAGCTGGATAGCCTAAGGCTGGTGAACAACCGCCGGCTGGTTGATTTTAGCTATCGGCCCAAGGGCAGCTTTTATGTAGACGGCGGCTATAATACCGATTTTAACCCTGAGTATTACCGTAACTTTGGCACAAGCGCGGGTTTTTCATTAGCCTTTCCTATCTATGATGGCGGCCAGCGCAAAATGCAATACAAAAAGATAGCGCTGGAAGAGGATAGCCGTAAAAACTACAAGGCCTTTTTTAATAGCCAATACAAGCAACAGGTTGATCAGCTGAACCAACAGATTAACCAGACAGAGTCATTGCTGACGGATATTACCGAGCAGATGAAATATTCGGAGACCTTGATTAAGGTTGATGCCAAACTGATGCAAACCGGCGATCTTAAAATAGCCGATCTTATTTTGGCCGTGAACAACTACCTCACGGTAAAAAATCTATTGACCCAAACTACCGTTAGCCGCTTACAATTGATCAATCAGTTAAATTACTGGAACAGATAACAATGAAAATATTGAGTTCAAAATCCTTATACAGCTATTTAGTACCGCTTGCGTTTGGTTTGCTTTTTTTGCCGGCCTGTAAAGGCGGCGGCGCTGCAGCTGCAGACGACCAGGGGGATGCCGATGTAAAGGCTATTACGCCTGTAACCGTTACCACTGTTGACGAAAGCCCCATGAGCGATTATATCGATCTCAACGCCACATCTACCTTTTTGCAGAAAAACTTTGTGAAGGCCAATGCTAACGGCTACATACAAAAGGCGCTGGTGCAGCCCGGCCATTTTGTAACCAAAGGCCAGCTCCTTTTTACACTAAAAACCAAAGAGGCGCAAAGTATTGGCAATACCATTAATATACTGGACACAACATTAAGATTCACCGGCGTTAACCGGATCAAGGCTTCACTTAGCGGCTATATTACCCAGCTCAATCACCAGGTGGGGGATTATGTGCAGGATGGCGAGCAACTGGGTGTGATCAATGATAACTCCAGCTTTGCCTTTTTAATGCAGCTGCCATATGAGTACCGCAGCAAGGTAGCCGTTGGCCAGGACGTGCAGCTCACCATGCCCGATGGTGAAAAACTGACAGCCCGCGTTACCTCAACCATGCCGGCTGTGGACACCACGGCTCAAACGCAAGGTATTGTGCTCAAGGTAAACAGCAGTCACCCTATACCAGAGAATATTATTGCCCATGCACGTATTGTTAAACAGGCCAAAAGCAGTACTACCTCGCTACCCAAAGCTGCGGTATTATCTAACGAAACCCAAACAGAATTTTGGGTGATGAAGATGATCAACGGTAACACAGCAGTAAAAGTGCCGGTAACCAAAGGCATAGAAACCAAGGATCGCGTAGAGATTGTGAGCCCTAAGTTCTCTTCTACAGATCGGATCCTGTTAACGGGCAATTATGGCCTTGCAGATACGGCAAAAGTTAAAATAGTACGGTAATGAGCGATAAAAGGAACTTTTTTATATCCCATAAAAAGCCGCTCAGCCTTGTACTGGCCCTTATTATTATGGGGGGCTTATTTGCCTATTCGCGCCTGCAGACTTCGCTTTTCCCCGAGATCACTTTTCCAAAGATCAAGATAATTGCTGATGAAGGCCTGCAGCCGGTAAATAAAATGATGGTTACGGTTACCAAACCGTTAGAAAACGCCATTAAGCAAGTGCCGGATTTGAATTATGTGCGAAGCACTACCAGCCGGGGCAGCTGTGAAATATCCGCCTTCATGAACTGGAGCGCTGACATTGATTTGAGCCAGCAGCGGATAGAATCACGCATCAACCAGATTAAAAATGATTTGCCTGCGGATGTGAATATCACGGTGGAAAAAATGAACCCGTCGATATTGCCCGTAAGCGGTTATACCCTGGAGAGTCATAACCTTTCGCCCATTGAGCTGAAGCAGTTAGCTACCTATACCATTAAGCCATTTTTATCGCAGGTAAGCGGTGTCTCGGAGATCAGGGTAATTGGCGGTAAAACTAAGGAGTACTGGCTGATCCTGAACAGGCAGAAAATGAGTTCGCTCGGCCTCACGCCCGACATGATCAACACTACCCTGAGCCAGACAGATTTTGTAAAATCAGAGGGTTACCTTTCTGATTACAAGATGCTGTACCTCACTGTTACCGATGCTACTTTGAACGCCAAAGATCAGTTGGAGAACCTGGTAGTAGAGAACAACAAAAAACGGGTTATCCAGATCAAAGACATAGCCGATGTGCAGATTAGTCCGGGCATCGAATATACCAAGATCAATGCCAACGGGCATGAAGGCGTGTTGATTGCGGTGGTTAAACAACCCAACGCTAACCTGGTCGACCTGTCTGACGCGATGGGCAAAAAAGTGGCGGAGCTTAAAAAGGTATTGCCACCGGGCGTTACTCTAAAACCCTATTATATACAAGCCGATTTTGTTAAGGAATCTATCAAAAGCGTAACGGACAGCTTGTGGATAGGCTTGTTGCTGGCCATTATTGTTGCCATTATTTTTCTCCGCTCGATTAAAGCGAGCGCAACTATATTGATTACCATCCCGGTAACGCTCTGTCTTACCCTACTTGTCTTATATATCAAGGATTATACCTTTAATATTATGACCCTTGGCGCCATTGCGGCCGCTATAGGTTTAATTATTGATGATGCCATTGTAGTTGTTGAGCAGATACACCGTACGCATGAGGAACATCCGGATGAGATGACCAAAAACCTGTTGCGTAAGGCCATTGATTATTTGCTGCCGGCCATGATCGGGTCTTCCGTAAGTACCATCGTTATCTTTATTCCTTTTATACTGATGAGCGGCGTAGCAGGTGCCTATTTCAAGATCATGACCAATACCATGATCATTACCCTGGTGTGCTCATTCTTTGTAACCTGGATAGGGTTGCCCGTTATTTATCTTTTACTTACGCGCCATAAAAAAGGTGACCGCTTTGAAGATAAAAAGGAAGAAGCACACGAGGTTAAGCGCCAGAAATGGGTAACTTACTTTATACTGCGTCCATGGGTAAGTATTATCATTATTATTGTACTGGTTTTAGTGATCATCTTTATTCCGGGTAGGTTGGAAACCGGGTTTTTGCCCGATATGGACGAAGGCAGTATAGTGATGGACTACAGTTCGCCGCCGGGAACCTCGTTAGAGGAAACCGACCGAATATTGCGCGAGGTAGAAAAGATTATTGTTAAGCAGCCCGAAGTTCAAGCATATTCGCGCCGTACAGGTACCCAAATGGGCTTTTTTATTACCGAACCTAATACGGGAGATTACCTGATTCAACTAAAAAAAGATCGGGATAAAACCACTGAAGAAGTGATCAGTGATCTTCGCGCAAAAATTGCGTCAACCCAACCGGCCCTGCGTATAGATTTTGGACAGGTGATTGGTGATATGTTAGGCGATTTGATGACCTCAACCCAACCGATTGAAATAAAGGTTTTTGGCGATAACACGGCCAAACTTCAAAGTCTTTCGCGTCAGATAGGTAACCTGGTTACCAATGTAAAGGGTACGGCCGACGTATTTAACGGTATTGTAATTGCCGGTCCATCGGTAAGTATACAGCCTAATTACAGCAAGTTGGCGCAATACAATATTTCACCAAGCAACCTTCAGTTTCAGTTGCAGTCGGCGCTGGCAGGTAATGTGGTAGGTAATATTTTTGAGCGCGAACAGCTCTCTCCTATCCGTATCGTATACCCTGGCAACCAGTCGCTCGATGTAAACAGCATCAAAAACCTAACAATATTTTTGCCTAACGGAAGGCTTGTTCCCATATCAGAACTCGCTACCGTAGAGATTCGCCCTGGCGATGCGGAAATAAACCGCGAAAACCTGCAATCAATGGGCGTAATAAGTGCACGCCTGGAAAACAGCGACCTCGGTACGGTTATACCGGCCATCCAGAAAGCCCTCGGCGAACACGTAGTATTGCCGCAAGGTTACCATGTGGAGTACGGCGGCGCTTATGCCGAGCAGCAGCAATCATTCAAAGAGCTGCTCATTATCCTGGTTACGGCCAGCTTACTGGTATTTTGTGTTATTCTATTCCTTTTCAGGCAGTTCCGTATTGCGTTACTTATTTTAGCAATTGGCGTTTTGGGCATTGCCGGTAGTTTCCTGGCGCTTTTCTTAACGCATACGCCGCTCAATGTGGGCAGTTATACGGGGCTTATTATGATTGTGGGTATTATTGGCGAGAATGCCATCTTTACCTTTTGGCAGTTTAGGCAAAGCGCTATTGAAAGTGGTGTGGACGATGCCATTGAGTACTCCATCTCTACCCGTTTGCGGCCAAAATTAATGACAGCCCTGGGCGCTATTATAGCGTTGATGCCGTTGGCGCTGGGCATTGGTGCAGGTGCGCAGTTGCACCAGCCGCTGGCCATAGCCGTTATAGGCGGTTTTGTGGTGGCCTTGCCGCTGCTGCTCATTGTACTGCCGAGCATGATGCACGTATTTTACAAGAACTATAATTTTAAAGAGCACGAACAAACCTCGAACTAAATAACTAAAAGCGGTTTCAGCAATGGGCCGCTTTTTTTGGTTTTTCAATACCCCTAATAATCAATTGTTGCCACAATTAATACATGCCATGTTAATGCTGCAATAAATAACAGATTCGGGTGAAAAATTAAATAGAATTGAATAGCTCTTTAAGGGGCAAACGTTATGACGATAGGTAACAGGTATAAAAATAAAGCCTCCTTGCAATCGCTGCTTGGAGGCTTCAAACCTAAACCTTATCACAATAGCAAGTTTACACTTACTATGGGACAAACGTAATAAAAGGTTCTGAAGATTTCATGAATTAATTTATCCGATTTATAGTAAAAAATCATTTTATTTAAAGCAATGATGTCCTTAGATACAACTTTGTGAAAGTAATACCGTATTATTTTCCATTAAGAAAAATTATTACTTTGCCGTCACTATACACTTATGTTTCAACTGACCACCGTTCAAATTAACAACGAGCTTACAGAAGTTCGAAAAGCTTACCGCTTACTTTATCAGTTCCAAAAACGGGTACTTGATATTCTTAGATTTGTAGAAAGTGAGCTGGGCATAGATTATTATGGTGGCTACGCCAAATTTTCTGCTCAAACGCCTGCAGCAAGCTTTGGCTCTCTTGATGATTCTGCCTGGGACTGGCTTAACTTTTACCTGTACGAATTTCATTTCAGAGAAGAGGAACTCCGATACCGCTACCATATTAATTTTTCGGTTTTCCTGGTGAGTGATACCGGGTACTTTGATGCCGAAGGAGCCAACGTAAACAACGTACGTTCGTTTGTACCTGCCGATGTTTCACATACAAAAATGGTTTTTGTGCTGGGGCAGGATGCATGGCTGGATGGCTTTGATGATTTTGAGCTCAACTTTAGAACTGATGCGCCTGATTATGTAAGAACAGACAAGAAAGGAGTCCTTCTCGCTAAATCATTTGACCTGGACGACTTTGGCAGTCAGCTGGCGGCCAAGCAGTCGTTGCGGAGCTTGCTTAATTTTTGGCAGTCAAACGGTATTTATGAGATCAAGCTCAGGCTGCATTAAAAATCCTCTTTGGTAAGGTTATCCACGGCTTTTAAGATGTCCGGCATTCTGAAATCACCTTTCATGTTTTTGACCAGGAGGGCGGCTTCATTTAAATCCATGCCGATTGCGGAAACATACAGCGGGTTATTGCTTTGGCCACGCAGCACTTGCTGCACGGTTTCCTTATTGCTTAGAAAGGGCGTTTTAGCAACGCCTATAACCGGTATCTTTTGATGTAAAGCTTTCCACAATTTGCCACCTAAGCCAAGGCCGCCTTCATTGTTGGTATATACATGGCGGTCAACTATAATCAGGCTAACTAAATTAAGGTCAATCTTTTCGGTTATTTTCAAAATGCATGGTAGTTCTCTTTTATAAAATTGACCGGGTTCATAATCTTCCACCTGCTCTATCCGTTCTGTTATGGTGTGCCGGGCAGCGGCATCACCAGGCTCAAACAAAACAGCCACAGCTTTAGCATAATCGGTTTTATAATGAACATCAATAGCAAGGATCATTAAAGGTGCTTTTATACCAATATATCAAGTTCAGTTAAAATAAATGGAAAGCGATGGTTGCCGTTTTTTACTATCTAATGTTTACAAAAAGCGTTTTGAGTTTCGTTGGGATTATCTCAACTTCGCGTTTCTTAAAATTGAGTAATGACAGATCACTATATTAAAATAGCACAGGAGCTGTCTGTTGCATCCAAACAGGTTGATGCTACAGTAGCCCTGCTTGACGAGGGCGCTACGGTGCCTTTTATTTCCCGTTATCGTAAAGAACTTACCGGCAGCCTGGACGAAGTGCAGGTGGCTGCCATCCGCGATCGTATTCAACAGCTTCGTGATCTGGATAAGCGCCGCGAGGCCATCCTCAAGTCGCTCACCGAACTCGGCAAGCTTACGCCAGAGCTGGAAAAACAAGTGAACGAGGCCGAAACTATGGTGGCTCTGGAAGATATTTATCTACCCTACCGGCCAAAACGTAAAACCCGTGCCACCGCAGCCCGTGAAAAAGGCTTGAAACCATTGGCTGATGCTGTGCTGGCTCAAGGAAAAATTGACTTACAGGCTGAAGCTGAAAGATATGTAGATGCCGAAAAAGGTGTTAATACCCCCGAAGAAGCATTAGCTGGTGCTCGGGATATTATTGCTGAGTTTATCAGCGAGCACGCCGAAGTAAGAGCACAAATGCGTGAGCTGTTCCTGGAAAAGGGTGTGTTTCAATCGCGCGTGGCTGAGGGTAAGGAAGTAGAAGGGATTAAATACAAAGACTATTTTGACTGGACCGAACCGGTTAAAACCGCACCTTCTCATCGTGTGCTGGCTATGCGCCGCGGCGAAAAGGAAGAAATATTATGGCTGGATCTGCAACCGCCGGAAGATGAAGCCGTTGCCCTGCTCGACCGTACTTTTGTTACGGCTGCCAACGCCTCTTCAGATCAGGTGCGTTTGGCTATCAATGATGGCTATAAGCGCCTGCTGAAACCAACTATGGAGACTGAGATCAGGCTGCTGACCAAGAAAAAAGCCGATGAGGAGGCTATCCGGGTATTTGCCGAAAACGCCCGTCAATTACTGATGGCGGCTCCATTGGGCCAGAAGCGCATGATGGCTATTGACCCGGGTTTCCGTACCGGTTGTAAAGTGGTTTGCCTGGACGAACAGGGTAAATTGCTGGAGTATACGGCGATATTTCCGCACACCGGTGCGCATCAGTTAAGCGAGGCCGAAAAAACGGTTAAGCATTTGGTTGGCGCTTATAATATTGAGGCTATTGCCATTGGTAACGGAACGGCCGGCCGGGAAACAGAATTGTTTGTGCGCAACCTCAACCTGTTAGGCGTTACCATTGTAATGGTGAATGAGAGCGGTGCCTCTATCTATTCAGCTTCAGAAGCTGCCCGCGAGGAGTTTCCGGATAAGGATGTAACGGTGCGAGGAGCCGTATCTATTGGCCGCCGCTTGATGGACCCGCTAGCCGAGCTGGTAAAAATCGACCCAAAATCAATAGGGGTTGGGCAGTATCAGCATGATGTTGATCAGAATAAATTACAGGCTTCGCTCGATGACACCGTAATAAGCTGTGTGAATGCCGTAGGCGTTGAGCTTAATACCGCCTCCAAGCAGATTCTGGCTTATGTATCTGGCCTGGGGCCGCAGCTGGCGCAAAATATCGTGGAGTTCCGGAATCAGAATGGCGCCTTTAAGCGTCGCGATCAGCTTAAAAAGGTGCCTCGGCTGGGCGATAAAGCTTTTGAGCAGGCCGCAGGTTTTTTACGCATCGGCAACGCCGAAAATCCGCTTGATGCCAGCGCCGTGCACCCCGAGCGTTATGCCCTGGTGGAGCAAATAGCCAAAGACATGAACTGCTCTGTAAACGATCTGATGCATGATCAGAAATTACGTAAGAGCATTCCGTTGCAAAAATATGTAACCGATACGGTAGGCTTACCGACGCTCAACGACATTATGGCCGAGTTGGCTAAGCCGGGCCGCGACCCACGCGAACAGTTTGAGGCGTTCAGCTTTACCGAAGGCGTAAACACCATCAGCGATCTGAAGGTGGGTATGAAGCTTCCGGGTATTGTAACCAATATTACCAACTTCGGTGCTTTTGTAGACATTGGCGTACACCAGGATGGTTTGGTGCATTTGAGCCAGATCACTAACCGGTTTATTAAAGACCCTAACGAGGTGCTGAAGGTGCATCAAAAGGTTGAAGTTACGGTGACCGAAGTGGACGTAAACCGCAAAAGGATTTCGCTTTCCATGAAAGAGGACAAGCCGAAAGAGCAGCCTGCACGGAAAAACAATCAGCAACAGGGGCCGCCGAAACGCAAATCAGAACCAGAAACTGATATGCAGATCAAACTGGCTGCGCTGATGAGCAAGTTTAAATAAAAAGCTAATAAGTATATACCAAACTAAAACGGGTCGCAAAGAGCGGCCCGTTTTAGTTTAATACCTTTTACATAAGTTCTAAAGTGATCTGTCTTTTAATGCTTTCTTCCAGAGAGATAAAAGTTTCAGTTCGTTGAATGCCTGGCACACTTTGAATATGTTCATTTAGTACCTCACGCAAGTGATTGGTATCATGGCATACAATTTTAGCGAAGATGCTGTAGCTGCCCGTGGTGTAGTGGAGCTCAACAATTTCGTTCACAGTTGATAGTTTTTTAACAGCCTCATTATACTGAGATCCTTTTTCCAGGTAAATACCAAGAAAGGCCGTAATATCGTAACCGAGCTTTTGTGGATCGACCTCGAGGCTGGCACCTTTAATTACACCCATCTCCTCAAGTTTCTTCATCCGCACGTGTATGGTACCACCAGAAACGATTAACTCTTTGGCAATTTCCGTATACGGAGTGGTTGCATTTTTCATCAAAATCGACAAAATCTGGATGTCCAGATTATCAATTTCTAAATTAGGAGCTTTTCTGTGGGACATAAATTTTAATTTCGTTATCTAAACACAAGTTTAATTAAAATACACTTAAAAATAAAAATATTTTATTGAAATATTTGCAAGAAAACGATACCGGTCTTAACTTTGTATTAAGCAAGTCGGCAAAAGTAGATTGCCTGAGTTCTTAAACATACTGTTGGGTGGTGAAATTTTTGGCAGACACACCTCCTTGTCCCGGTGGCGGAGAGCATGGGAAACCCCTTGGGGCTAACCACTCTGTGAAGGTTCGAGTCCTTCCCCAACAGCCCTTCTCATAATTTAGGTTTATAATTGGTTAGTAAAAGTCCCTGCCCATCAGGGGCTTTGCTGTATATAGGGTTTTCGTGAACGGTTCCGGCGATAGTTTTCCTCCATTTCTGGGATTACAATCAGGCAGCGACATTTCTTTTTTCAAAATTCGTTCATCAGCCTATGCGTGCACGCAATATTTTGTATATGTTTATGTTAGCGCACAAACCTTATGAATGCCGGTTCGCCAAAAGACCTGTTTCGTTACTTCTCACGGGATAACTTCATCTCCGTTCTTCAGCAAGATCAGGAATGGGATGTTGTGGTTATTGGTGGCGGAGCAAGTGGTTTGGGGGCTGCGTTGGATGCTGCCTCCCGCGGTTATCGCACGCTTCTGTTTGAACAAGCGGATTTTAGTAAGGGAACGTCGAGCAGAAGCACCAAGTTGGTGCACGGGGGCGTAAGATATTTGGCGCAGGGCAATATTGGGTTGGTTAAAGAGGCCCTATATGAACGCGGACTATTACTACACAACGCACCCCATCTGGTGCACAAGCAGTCGTTTGTCATTCCCTGCTATTCCTGGGTTGACAAGATGAAATATCTTTTGGGGCTGAAGCTGTACGACTGGCTTGCAGGGGGGCTTACATTTGGCCCTTCTCGTTTTATCAATGCAAAAACATTAGTTGCCGAACTGCCTGAACTAAAGAAAGAGGGGCTTGTTGGCGGCGTTGAATACTGGGACGGACAGTTTGATGATTCGCGCCTCGCCATTAATCTTGCCCAAACCTGTGCCGGGCATGGCGGTTGCTTGATTAACTACTGCCGGGTTACCAGCTTAACGAAAGACGCTTTGGGCAGAATAAATGGCCTGATCGCTTTCGATCTGGAAAATCAACAACAATACACCGTCAGGGCTAAGGCGGTGGTTAATGCAACCGGCGTTTTTGTTGACGAGATATTGCGCATGGATGATGCAGAACGTCATGCCCTTGTGCGGCCAAGTCAGGGAGTGCATTTGGTTTTGGATCGCTCTTTTCTCAAGGGAGATAAAGCAATTATGATCCCCAGGACGGCTGATGGTCGGGTGTTGTTTGCCGTGCCCTGGCATAATCACGTGGTGGTGGGCACTACCGATACGCCGTTGGACAAACTTGGCATCGAGCCCAGAGCCCTGCCTGCAGAAATCGATTTTATTCTTAAAACTGCTGCTGATTATCTCGTCCGACCACCTACGGCTACAGATGTGCTGACTGTATTTGCCGGCTTAAGACCGCTCGCTGCTCCTACTAAGGCAACCGGCAATACCAAAGAAATTTCCCGAAGTCATAAGCTGCTGGTGTCGCCATCAGGATTGATCACTATTACCGGAGGTAAATGGACTACTTACCGGAAGATGGCCGAGGATACCATAAATCAGGCAATACGAACTGCCGGACTAAGCCCAGAGGAATGTCGTACGAAGGACTTGAAGATTCACGGCTTTAGTCGACCCTGTCCTCAAGATGAATTGGGCGTTTACGGAATTGACGAGGATTTAATTAAAGCATTAGCGTTAGCGAATCCTCAGCTCACTGAAGTGCTGCATCCGGCGTTTCCCTACACAGCGGCAGAGGTGGTTTGGGCGGTAAGGGCAGAGATGGCGCGGACGGTTGAAGATGTATTAGCCCGACGCCTGCGGGTATTGTTCCTTGATGCAAAAGTAGCAATGGAGATGGCTCCAAAAGTGGCCCAAATCCTGGCACAAGAGCTTAACCGCGATGAAGGCTGGGTTAACGATCAGATCGCGGATTTTGCACATTTAGCCGAAGGGTACCTCATTAAGAACCAATGACCAAATTATACCGAAATGAGCACAGAGAAGTATATTTTAGCTTTCGATCAGGGCACTACCAGCTCCAGGGCCATCGTCTTTAACAAGGCTGGTGAGCCTGCAAGTATTGCCCAGCGAGAGTTCAGGCAAATTTATCCGCAGCCCGGATGGGTAGAACACGATCCGCTGGAGATATGGTCTACGCAGGTTGCGGTTGCAACGGAAGCTGTGGTACGCCGAGGGCTTCATGCCGCTGATATTCATGCTATAGGCATTACCAATCAACGTGAAACTACCATTGTGTGGGATAGAGAGACCGGCGAACCGGTATACAACGCCATTGTGTGGTAGGACCGGCGCACGGCCGACCACTGCGAGCGACTGAAAGAAAAAGGTTTCGGTTCGCATATTCAGCAAAAAACCGGGCTGATCATCGATGCTTATTTCTCAGCAACCAAAATACAATGGATTCTGGATAATGTACCCGGTGCCCGCCAAAAGGCCACGAGTGGTAAACTTGTTTTCGGTACGGTAGACACCTGGCTTGTATGGAAGCTTACCGGTGGCAAAGTTCATGTTACAGATGTTACGAATGCCTGTCGCTCGATGCTCTTCAATATTCACAACTTAAGCTGGGATGAGGAGCTATTAGGGTTATTTGGTATACCGGCTGCCATGTTACCGGAGGTAAAGTCGTCGAGCGAAGTATATGGCGAAACGGCGGCTGCGTTGTTCGCTGAGAAGATTCCTATTGCAGGAATTGCCGGCGACCAGCAGGCGGCGCTTTTTGGCCAGATGTGCAGCGAGCCGGGTATGGTAAAAAATACCTATGGTACCGGGTGTTTTATGCTGATGAACATTGGGGAGAAGCCCATAATCTCCCAAAATAACTTAGTTACTACCATTGCCTGGAAAATTGGCAACAACGTACGTTATGCTTTAGAGGGCAGTATTTTCATTGCAGGCGCAGTTGTGCAATGGCTGAGGGACGAGTTGAAAATCATTGATCGTTCCGCTGACATTGAGGAGCTGGCAGCAACAGTGGAAGACAATGGTGGTGTGTACATGGTGCCCGCCTTCGCGGGCCTGGGTGCTCCTCATTGGAATCAACAGGCCAGAGGCACAGTCTTCGGCATAACGCGGGGCACAAGCAAAGCGCACATTGCACGGGCCGCGTTGGAAAGTGTCGCTTTCCAAACCATGGATGTACTAAGGGCCATGGAGGCCGACTCCGGAATGAGCATTCGCGAACTGCGGGTGGATGGCGGCGCTACGGTTAATGATATGCTCATGCAGTTTCAGGCGAACGTACTCAATAGTCGTGTCATTAGGCCGAGGGTAACGGAAGTAACGGCCCTTGGTGCGGCCTATCTGGCGGGTCTGGCCACGGGATTTTGGCACAACGTTGATGAAATCCGGGCGCAATGGCAGGTTGAGCATTTGTTTGAGCCTGATCCGCAGGTGGATGTAAGAGCCATGATCAAAAACTGGCAAAAAGCAATCAATGCGGTAAAATACTGGACCGAATTATCCTAACCTAAACCCCATCTTCCATGAATGCGATTATTGCTGAATTTATCGGAACAACGATGCTGATCCTACTAGGTAACGGCGTAGTGGCCAACGTAGTTCTTGCTCAAACCAAGGGCCATCAGAGCGGTTGGATGGTGATTGCCACCGGCTGGGCGCTGGCTGTTTTTACTGGCGTTGTCATTGCCGAACCATACAGCGGCGCACATCTTAATCCGGCGGTAACCCTGGCGTTAGCTATTGCCGGCAAATTTCCCTGGTCCAATGTTCCGCTTTTTATACTTGCCCAATTGACAGGCGCCATGCTGGGTTCATTATTAGTATGGATACTCTACCACGATCACTTTAAACGAACTACAGATCCTGCCCTGCAGGCCGCGGTGTTTTGTACGTCGCCTGCCATACGCAATACCCTATCCAATTTATTTAGCGAGGTGTTGGGCACATTTGTGCTCATTTTCGTGATATTTTATTTTACGAGTGCCGCTTTCGGGAAAGATAACACGCCTATTGGTTTAGGCTCTTTAGGAGCAATTCCGGTGACTTTCCTGGTATGGGCCATTGGCTTATCCTTGGGTGGAACAACTGGATATGCCATTAATCCGGCCCGCGACCTTGGGCCGCGCATTGTCTTCTCCCTATTGCCCATTCCAAATAAGGGCAGCGCTCAGTGGAACTATGCGTGGATACCGGTAGTCGGGCCGATCATTGGGGCGTTATTAGCAGCGGCGCTATTTCTGCTTTTTAAAATCTAAAATTTTTGAAAAGGGGACCATATACAACTTTCATGAGTAAAAACGGCGAAACTACACAGGTTGGACAGTTGCCCGCTACCTTCCCGGCATTCTATAAGGAGGGCCATCGGGGTGCGCGTGGCTTAATGCCAGAGAACACTATACCAGCTATGCTGAAAGGGCTGGAAGTGGGTGCCAATGTTTTGGAGATGGACGTATATACCACAAAAGACGGGCAGGTAGTTGTAGCGCATGATGCGTATATTAACCCGGATTACTCCCTGCTGCCTGATGGTACTGAAATACCAGCAACGGACGCTCGCCGATATATTTTGCACCAGATGAACTACGCCGAGATTCAGCAGTTCGATACCGGCTCCAAATATTACCACGAGTTCCCCGAGCAACAAAAAATCCACACCTATATGCCGCTTTTGGACGAATTGATTGATGCGGTGGAACACTATATAAACATTCATCATTTGCCTAAACCGATATACAACATCGAGTTAAAGACAGATCCTGAATACGATAGCATATACAGTGCGCCGCCGATAGATGTGGTTGAAGCGGTAATGGCGGCTGTGAAATCAAAGAACATTCAACAGCGATATTATTTGCAGTCGTTCGATTTCAGGCCATTAAAATATCTTCATGAACGTTATCCTGAGGTTCCCGTTGGTTTTTTAACAGAAACCGACTCGTCCTTCGAAGATAACATCAAAGAATTAGGTTTCTATCCGGCTATCTACAGTCCCTCTTACGAAATGACGACGGCAGACCTTATCCAAAAATGCCACGAGCATGGATTAAAATTCATACCCTGGACCGTTAACAGCTTGGACGAAATGAAAAGTATCGTCGATTTAGGAGCAGATGGTATTATTACTGATTATCCGAATCTTTTTAAAGAACTTGGAAAGTAAAAAAGGCCTCTAAATTGAGGCTTTCTGCGGGAGCAATAGGATTCGAACCTGTGACCCTCCCGACGCAAGGGATAGCTAATGCAAAAGGTGTTGTACAGTCGCCACCAGCCACCTTTAAACCCGGGTATTTAATTGGCCTACTGTGTTTCGTTCATTATAAGGATAGAGTCTTTATCATCATGGGCACTGTAGGAATAATCATCACAGTATCCCTTTACGGATCGATTTTTTATTTTTAAAAACATACTGATGTTTTTAAAAGTGATTTTGCTGAACTAACCCAAACTCAAATAGACGACCTTGTAAAAAATATAGAGTTTTATAAACTTCAAAACGGCAAATATCCAGACAGTTTGCAACAACTTGATTCCAAGGAAAGTTCTATATCTATTTATGATACAATGAATGGTCTGGATACAGGATCAAAAGCCAATCCGTAACACTATACTAAGGCAGGCAATAGATATTTGCTGTTTTCTGTAGGTATGGATGGTAAACCCAATACAGCAGACGATATTTATCCGACACTTACCAATGCCGATACCAGCAAGCTGGGATTTATCAGAAAAAAGTAGATTGCCGGAGTTTTATTTCTCCTGTTATAACTTTAGTGTAAAAAAAACACACTTCAAGGTGAACAATTAATTCTTAAAATTGTAGAAGATTATATTATAGCTTTTCAAAACATTCTCTTTGCTAATGACAGAGTCAGCCGTTGTATTTACCACACTCCAGCCCGGAAACGAAGCTGGAATGGACCTTGGAAAAAAGATTAAAGAGAAATTAAAAAACAAAGTACCTAACGTAGTAATTGTTTTTGCCTCTTCTGTTTATGATTATGATGCACTGTTAACCGCTCTGAGGGCCACTACAGAAACTCCGCTTATTATAGGAGGTTCTTCTGCAGGCGAGTTCACATCTGTTGACTTTAATGTTGATTCTGCTTGTGCTGTAGGCATATGCTCTGATGAAATGAAATTTAGCGGAGGCGTTGCTGTTGGTATTAATAAAAGCAGAGAAGCCGTAGCCGAAGAACTTTTCTCTAACATGTTACAGGACGATGATTTTAAGTACAAATACTGCTCGGCGATGATATTTGCGGATGCTTTATCAGGCTATACGGATCAGCTAATTGAGCTGCTGACAGAATTAACGACAGGGCGGTACCAGTTTTTTGGTGGAGGGGCAGGTGATAACGCAAATTTTCAGCGAACCCACGTTTTTTTTAACGACACAGCTTATACTGACGCCGCAGTTATCTTAGAAATATTATCAAATAAGCCTGTAGGCGTTGGTATATCACACGGTTGGGTACCCGCCAGTAACAAGATGAGGGTTACGGAAGCTGAAGGTAGACGCCTTATCAGTCTGAACTCGAAACCTGCTATTGAACTTTATAAAGAATACGCAAAATCCAGGGAGATAAATTTTGATGTGGATCAACCTATTCCATTTTTTCTTAGCAACATTATTGGAATAGAATTGGCAAACGATTTTAAGCTAAGAGCGCCATTGGCAATCGAGCCAGACGGGTCTATCATATTAGCTTCAGATGTTCCTACAGGGGCGTATGTTTATATAATGGCCAGTAGTGCGGAATCAGCTCAAAGAGCCGCTGTGGAGGCTACTTCTAATGCATTAAGGCAACTGGGTGCGGATGAACCGGACGTTGCCATTTTCTTTGACTGCGTGGCCACCCGCCTTAGACTGGGAGATGAATTTGACATAGAATTATCCCGTATAAAAGATGCATTGAAAGGCGTCTCGTACGCTGGATGTAATACTTACGGACAGGTTGCCCGTGTGAACGGACAATTTAGTGGTTTCCAGAATTGTAGTGCCGTAGTGTGTGTAATACCTAAGTAGGAAAAATGTTTCTAAAACTCGTTGCTAATCTTAGTGATTCAAATGATAGATTTTACCATGCTACTCGTCTTGCTGAATTTCTTGGAAGTTCCTATCTGCTAATCTTAGTAAGGGACTCTGAAATTAACACACTTTTACCGGCACCGGGTTTTCCGCAGACACTACCCTTTGACAAAGGTTGGGAGAGCCTTATAAATGAAACTTTACAAAACGCCATTGCCTATGGTGAGCTTGCTTATCCGGATAAGCGTTATATAGTACCGGCCATCGGTATTTCTACAGTTCCCAGTTCTATAGCTTTGTTGCTGGGGGGTGAGCCAAAGCCCGAAGCAATTGAGGAATTAAAGAACATTTTGCCTATGCTCTCCACCTTGTTTATAAAGGAGCAGGAAATAATAACGGCAAAAACTGCCGCCTCCATTGCTGAGAAAGCAGCGGTAAAAGCGGAAAAGCTGGCAAAAACGATAGATGCGATGCGGATGAAGTTAAATGAAGCATTGATAAGGCAGGAAAAAGATAAGCACGAGATTGAGCAGCTACTCAAAAAGAAGGACGAGTTTATGAACATTGCCAGCCATGAACTAAAGACGCCAATGACGAGTTTGAAGGGGTACTTACAACTGCTTTCAAAAAATAAGGTTATTCCATCTAATCTTAATGGCTTTTTGCAAAAGGCAAATATCCAGGCGGATAAGGTTACCAATCTTATTAACGACTTGCTTGATGTTAGTAAAATTCAATCCGGTCAAATGATCTTTAGCTTTTCGCAATTTAACTTTCATGAACTTATTGTAGAGGTTGCATCTGGTATGCAAATGACCTCTAATACGCACCAAATCAAAATACTTGCATCAACAGATGCTATTATTAAAGCAGACCGGGTTCGGTTAGAGCAAGTTTTAGTAAACCTGATAAGTAATGCAATTAAATACTCACCAGATGCAAGCCATGTTGAAATTTGCTCTTTTCGCGATGGTAGTTATATACAACTGGAAATAACCGATTTTGGCATAGGAATAGAGTCGGAAAAAGTTCCTTATGTCTTTGATCGGTTCTTTAGAGTAGATAACGTAGTGACGAAATTTTCGGGTCTTGGTCTTGGTCTGTTTATAACAAAAGAGATTGTTATGAGGCACGATGGCGAAATAGGGTTACGGAGCACGCCGGAAAGAGGATCTACTTTCTGGGTTAGGCTCCCTGTATTAGAGCCCGCTAATCCAATCTTAAATTGATACTACATCGATATATACTAACACCTCTATTGATTGAAAACAGTTGGCCACTTAGGCACCTAAAGTCAACTGTTTTCGTATCTTGGGGATATACATTTGCAGCGATCATTCATCAGCTAAAAGCTGTACATGTTGGATATTCTTAAACAGGTAAGCATCCAGTATATTCTTCCTGAGGTGCCATTAAAGCGTTCGATGTAGTCGTTCTGCATGGGTTTTCCAGGTTGGGTAAACTGAACAGTAGTATCTTGACACACACCAGTCCTTACACCTTACCGTTAAACTCTGGCCCTTTGATTTGTTTTTCGCGCTTTACGGCGTCTTCTCGGGTAAGGTGCTCTTCAACCCATTTAATTTTCCAATCCGCAGTATTACCTGTAAAACCTTATGATTGCTGTTATGCTTCCTTAATCGCTCCTTTAAATCTGAAGTAGAGCCGATATAAAATTTGTCGAGTGTGGGGGAATAAAGGATATAGGTATAAAAAAAAGGTCATAAATGAAAAAAGGCCTCTTGATTGAGACCTTTTCGTGAGAGCAACAGGATTCGAACCTGTGACCCTCCCGATGTAAAATCGGGATGCACTGAACGAGTTGGGCTATGAGCAGGAGTTAATCATTTTTTCAATAATCTTTCTGCTCTTCCATCCTTTGATTT
>Ga0157372_10000964_pt1 | contig 31349 bp, 14 predicted proteins | sample C55metaG_FD_115307 | JGI IMG/M metagenome (GOLD analysis project Ga0157372, IMG submission 115307) | Corn rhizosphere microbial communities from Kellogg Biological Station, Michigan, USA - C5-5 metaG | ecosystem: Host-associated > Plants > Roots > Rhizosphere > Soil | place: USA: Michigan...
GATCACCATCACCGAGGTCATGCCGTGCACGAACGCCACCCGGGCCTGCCGCACCAGTTCCGCCGGCTGACCGGACACCGCCGATACGCCACCGGCCGCCACCGAGTGACCGACCTCCTGCGCCCGGCCGGCCAACTGCTGGCCGGCGTCGGAGGAGGCGAAGGCGTGCACCACCCGGGCGTGGAACAGCGCGCCGAAGGCGGCGATGCCCATCGCCACCCCGACCTGCTGGAAGGTCTCGCCCATGCCCGAGGCCATACCCGCCCGTTCCGGCTCGACCACCCCGATGGTGACCGCGGCGCGCGGTGGGTTGAACAGGCCCATGCCGATCCCGGTGACGAACAGGCTGGGCAGCAGTGCCGTCCACGAACTGCCCGGCTGCACCAGGGTGATCAAGGCGATGCCGACGCCGATGAACCCGATCGACGCGCCGATCAGCACACCGGGTGAGACCTTGTTGACCAGCGGGCCGGTGAGGGCGGCCACCACGAAGAGGGTCAGCGTCATCGGCATGAACCGCAGGCCGGTCTGCCAGGGCGAGTAGCCCAGCACGTTCTGCAGGTAGAGGATCTCCAGGAACACCGCAGACAGGCTGGTGGCATTGGACAGCAGGGTGGCCACGCACACCCCGGTGAAGGTGCGATTGCGGTGCAGCCGCAGGTCGAACATGGCCGCCGGACCGAGCTTGCGCTCGATGGCGACGAAGCCGATCAACAGCAGGATGCCGACTACGAAGGCGGAAACGATCGGCGCGCTGGTCCAGCCGGCGGACTCACCACGCAGGAAACCCAGCACCAGCAGCGTCAAGCCCGCACCGAAGGTGAGCATGCCCAACCAGTCGATGCGGCTCTGCTGGGGATGCTTCGACTCGCGCAGGTACACCGCGCCGGCAATCAGGGCGAGCGCTCCGACCGACACGTTGAGCAGGAAGTTCCAACGCCAGCTCAGCTGATCGGTGACCAGGCCGCCGACCAGCGGACCGCAGGCCAGCGCCAAGCCGGCGATGGCACCGAAGATGCCGAACGCCTTGCCCCGGTCGGCCCCCCGGTACTCGTGCCCGATCAACGCCGGGCCCACCGAGAACAGCACGGCCGCGCCGATCCCCTGCACGCCACGGGCGATGTTGAGCATCAGCACGCTCTGCGCGGTGCCGGCCAGCAGCGAGCTGAGCGTGAACACCACCAGCCCGGACAGGAACAGCCGCTTGCGGCCCAGCCGGTCGGCCAGCGAGCCGCCGGTCAGCAGGAAGGCGGCCAGGGTCAGCGTGTAGGCATCGATCACCCACTGCAGACCCGCGAAGTTGGCGTGCAGCGAGCGGCGCAGGGACGGCAGCGCCACGTTCACCACGGTCACGTCGAGCATCAGCATGAACATCGCGATGCAGGCCAGCGCCAACGTCCAGCCACGAGCGTTCGCGCCCGACACCGTCCCGTGCTGCTCTTCGGTCGCTTCGGTTGCCATGGCTATCTCCTGATCTTTCCTAAAGATGCTACTTCGTGCTCGATGCACGGTACCGCCAGCGCGGGCCCGCTCGTCGTCGCGATGCCGGCGCCGGAGCTGCCGGTCCGCCAGCCGCCGGCCACCTCGAACCGGCCCTGCTCGGCGCCGGTGATCCCGTCCACCTGCACCAGCAACCGGCCGTCCGGCGTGCTGGCGGTGCACCGGCTGGCGCCCGAGCGCGGCTCGCGCCAGTGCCGCAGCACGATTCCGGCCGGATAGCGGCTGGCCAGCTCCAGATCGTTGGCCCCGTCGAACAGTTGCACCCGGGCCAACCCGGTCGGCACCAGCACGGCCACCGAGGTCGGGTCGGCGCCGTCCAGCACCACCGTCCGCAGCAGGCAGTCGAGCAGCAGGCTGGGCAGCCGGAACTCCCGGAACGGCTGGCTCGGCACCGCGAGCCGGCAACTGGCCGAGCCGCCATCCGGCTCGAACCGCGGCTCGACCAGCGCGTCGAAGATTCCGCTCAGCCGCACCGGGGTGCCGGGCATCCGGTAGGTGTTCGGGGCCGGCCGGCCATCGCCGGCCGGCGCGGCCACCAATGTCGGCGGCGGAAAACCGGTGGCGAGCCGGACGACCATCCGGCTGTGCTCCAGCTCCGGCAGCAACGCCGTGGCCGGGCTGAGCACCCGGACCGTCACCGCGGTGCCGGCCCGGCGCGCCTCGACCAGCACCGTACGGGGCCAGCGGTGCTCGGCGGCCCGGATGAACCGTTCGAACACGACGTCGGTGATCGCCACCGGCACCAGCTCCGGCGCCAACGCCAGGGCGGCCTCGACGCCGAGTTCCAGGATGAAGGTGCCGGGCAGCGCCGGCCGGCCGTCCACCAGGTGATCGAGCAGATAGGCATGCCGATCCAGCTCGATCCGGCACGACCAGCGGGCACCGTCTCGGGCGCGGCTGACCGGCTCGACCAGGAAGGCCGAGCCACGGTAGGCCCGCTCGCTCCCGAGCGTTCCTGCCGGTGCGGGCACGGCGGCCGCGGCAGGTGCCGGACGTCCCGCCGCCATGGCCAGGCCGGGTGCGATGGCCTGCAGGCTGGAGAAGTCCAACTCGCCCAGCCAGGTGGTGACCAGCGGTCCGGCCGGCTGGCCGGGACGCGGCCGGCCGGCCAGTTCGGCGGCGAAGAACTGCCGGCCCTGCACGTCGGACAGCTGGCCGATCTCGGCCTGCCGGGCCAGGAAGGCGCCCCCCGGCGTGTCGGCCGAGGCCATTCCCGACTCCAGCCACAGCCCGGAGGTCAGCGCGACCTCGTCCCGACCCTCGACCGAACGGGCCCATGCGGCGGCGAGCATCAGGTACTCGTTGCCGGAGCAGTAGTCGAACTCGCCGCGCATGCCGACCAGGGCGGACACCGAGCTCACGCTGCACCACAGCGCCGGCTGCTGGCCGGCCGCGCCGATGGCCTCGCGCAGGTGCAGGTACCCGCGCACCTTGACGTCGCGTACCGCGCGGAAGTCGGCCGGCTGCTTGCGGGTCAGGCTGGCGCTGCGGGTAAGGCCCGCACCGTGCACCACCACGTCGATCCGACCGGCATGCGCGAGCACCGCGGCGACCGCCGCCCGCACCGCCGACTGATCGAGCACGTCGCACTGCAGGTAGTGCACCCCGCCAGGTCCGGCCAGCTCGCGCAGCAGAGCGATGGTCCGCTGCCGCTCGCCGTCGCGCACCAGCCGCTCATATCGCCGGGTCACCTCGGCCAGCTTCTCGCCGGGATACTGGGTCATCAGCCTGCGAATCAGCTCCGGCTTGGCGGCCAACGGCTCGGCCGAGGACGCCGGCGCGGGCGAGCTGCCCAGCAACCAGATGCTGTGCGGCCGGCTGCCGGCAGCCAGCACCTGCACCAGATGCGCGGTCAGGCCGCTGGCGCCGCCGGTGGCCACCAGCACCGGATCCTTCGGCAATCGAGAATCAGCAACCGGCTCAGGGGTAATCGGCTCGATGAGTGCCTCGTGGCGCTGGTCGCCGAGATAGTAGGCGACCGGCAACAACCGGCTACTGGCCAGCTCGGTCGCCAGCTGGCGCTGGCCGCACCCCGGATCCGTGGTGTCGGTGACCACGGCCAGGATCAGGCCGCCGGGCAGCTCTCGGCGAAGGCTGCGGGCCAGGCCGCCGAAGAGCCCGGCAAGCGGGTCAGGTACCGCGCTCGACATCGCGGTGGTCGGCACCGCAGCGCTCGACATCGCGCCCAGCAGCAGCATGGCCAGGCTGCCGCCGCCGGCCAGTTGCTCCGCACACGCCTGGGCGGCGGCGAAGGTCAGCTCGTGCACGGCCAGCGCACTGTCGGCCGCCGGCCTGGACAGCACGACCCGCAGGTGGTCGAACCGCCGGCCGTCCGCGGCCAGCAGTTGATGCAGCGCGGCCGCGTCGGCCGGGTAGCACAGCTGTGGTATTCGTTCGGCGGCTGAGGCCGGCGGCGGCGCCACGATCAGGCAGCCCGGAGGTAGCGGCACACCGGCCAGCGCCTCGGGCCGATCCAGGATCACCAGGCTGCCCGGGGGCAACGCCGCGACCGGCTGGGCTACCGAGTGGTCGGCCGGCCGGGGCCGCAACTGCACCCGGTACCGGCTGAAGTCGGCTGCCAGTTCGGTTGGTTCGGACGGCGTAGCAGTTGGCCGGTTCGGCTGAACCGTTGGCTGGTTCGGCTGATTCGTCGGCCCGGTGCCGGCCGCTGCCGGCTCGACGATGCGCGCTGTCGGTTCGACGGTGCGCGCTGTCGGTTCGACGATGCACGCTGTCGGTTCGGCGATGCGCGCTATCGGTTCGACGGTGCGCGCTGTCGGCTCGGCGGTGACGAGCAGGGTCGGGGTGCCATCACCCTCCACCGGCCCGATCCGTACCGTCTCGCTCGAACCGGTCAGTAGCACGCGCAGCAGTGCCAGTGCGCCTTCGGCACCCCGGTGGTCCCGGTTGCCCGGCAGCGGTGGCAGTTCCCGGCTCGCCGGCTGGTCGCTGGTGGCGATGGCGAGCCGGCCGAGCACCGCCAGCCCAAGCCGTTCGGCGACCGAGCGGCGGGTTACCAGGAAGCCGACTGCGGCCTCCGCGGGCTGGCGACCTTGCCAGCCCCGGACGAACTCACTGGTCGCGTTCACCCCGAGTACTACTGCCAGTTCCAGCTCACCGTCGCGCAGGTAGCGGACGGCGTTGGCCAGCGCCGACTGGACCGAGTCGCGACCGGCGTCCAGGGTCATGTTCAGCCCGTGCAGGTCCAGCCGTTGCGCCAGCCGGGCCGCGATGATGTTGGGCATCAGGCCCGGATAGGAATCCTCATTGGTGGGACGCACCATGGCCCGTACCGGCTCGGTCACCAGCTCGGCCGGAATGCCGGCGGGTGCCAGCACGGTGCTGGACAGCTCGGCCAGCACACAGCGCAGGTCGTAGCCGAGCGCGGCCCGGGTGGGTCCGGTGTGGCCGACCAGCACGCCGGTACGGGCGGTCACCGCCGGATCGGTCACCCAGTCGGTACCGAGTTGATCCAGGCAGCGCAGCGCCATCAGCTGGCTGCGGTCCATGGCGGCGATGGCGGTCGGTGCCAGCCGGACCTCGGTCGGCGACGGCAACGGATAGTCGGCGCCGAACGAGGCCGGCCAGCGCGGTTCGTCGCCGGCCAGCCAACCGGCCAGCTGTTCCCGGCTGGGATCGCCCGGCAGGTGCCAGCCGGCACCGACCAGCACGATCTCGTCGGAGGCCGCGGCACCCGGCCGGCTCGACGAACGGGTTGCGGCGCGATCGCTCAGTACCAGGTGACCATTGGTGCCGCCGAAGCCCATCGCCGAGATGCCGACCCGCCGCGGTCGCTGTGGATCGGCCGGCCAGCGGAGCTCCTCGCGCGGTACCCGGACGCTCTCGGGAGCGCCGGCGGGTAGTTGGTCGAACTCGCGCTGGGCGGGAATGGCCTCGTGTCGCAGGGCAAGCAGCGCGTGGATCGCCGAAACCGCGCCGGCCGCCCAACCCGAATGGCCGACCAGCGACTTGTTCGAGGTCATCGTCCAGCAGGTGCCCGGCGGAGCCGAGTCGGCAAGGGCGACCATCTCGGTGCGATCGCCGGTCGGCGTGCCGGTGGCATGCGCGACCACCCAGTCCAGCTCGGCCGGCTGCACGCCGGCCGCCGCCCACGCCCGCTGCAGCGCGATCCGCTGGCCGGCCGGATTCGGCGCGTAGATCGCCTTGCCGCGCCCGTCGGAGGATCCGCCGAAGCCGGCGACGAAGCCCAGGATCGGATCGCCGTCGGCGACCGCCCGGGCGTGCGTCTTGAGGGCCAGCAGCGCGGCGCCGTCGCTGAACAACACCCCGTCGGCGGCCGCGTCCATCGAGCGGACGCGACCTGAACGAGACAGCCCACGCAGCTTGCTGAACAGCACCAGGTTCTGCGCGGTGAGGGCGAATGCCCCACCGCACAAGGCCAGTTCCGCATCGCCGGCGAGTAGCGCGCGAACTCCGATGTCGATGCTGTACAGCGAGGAGGAGCAGGCGGTGTCCACCACCACGATCTCCGGTTCGGCGGCCAACCCGGCGATCGCCATTCGAGCGATCCGGTACGGCAGGAACTGGTCCGGGTCGGCCTCGGCCAACGGATAGCGGTCGGCCAGGCCGGCCGGCGGCTCGACACCGGCCGTGCCAAGCAGATCCCGCACGCCGCGAGTGATCAGGCTCTGCTCCAGGTGCTGGCTGCCGTCGGGGGTCAACCCAACCGCGAACAACTGTCGGTCCAACGGCCGCATCCGCACCCGGTCGGTGGCCTGCAGCAGCGCGTGCCGTAACCAGATGGCGGTGTACTCGCGGGCCGCGAAGCTGCCATCGGCGATCTCCGCGGCCAGCTTCGGATGCGGCGTGAAGTCGTGCATAAAGCCCGCCGTGCGGGTGTACGTACGGTCCTCGTCGGCCGGCTCGGGCGACCAGAGATGGCTGAGGTCGAGCCGGCCGCCCGGCTCGGCGAACATCGGCCCGCTGGTGCGCAGCAGCTGCCAGAACTGCTCGGGTGAGCTGGCACCTGGCACCGCGATACCCATGCCGACAACCACGACCTGATCCAGACGGCCAACCGCCCGGTCCGGGCTGACCACCACGTCCGGTCGCTCGTCCGGCAGTTCCGCCTTGCGGTACACGGGTAATCCCTCGCCCCGCAGCCGGGCGACGGCGGTCGCGGCAGCCGGCCCGGCGTCGATCAGCACCCGGGCGCCGGCGGCAGCCAGCACCCGGGCCACCGACAGGCCGGCCCCGGTGCCGTCGTCTGCGACCTCCACCAGCCGGCCGGCCAGGACAGCCGGCTCGATCGGCGGGTTCACCTGGCGGCCGCCACCAGCGCGGCGAGTTCGGCCAGCGTGGACTGGGCGAGGAACCGGCCGTCGTCGGCCGAGTCGGTCAGCCCGAAGTGCGCCCGTACCTTGCCGAGCATCTCGGCGCGCTTGAGCGAGTCGATGCCCAGATCCGCCTCCAGGTCGGCGTCTCCGGAGATCGCCTCTTCCGGATAGCCGAGCGAACTGGCGTAGAGCGACCGCAGTTCGGTCAGCACCTCGGCCACCGAGCCGGATCCCGGGTCGACCTCAGGTGCCGGATCGGCCGCGGCCGGTGCCGGAATCACCGCCGGTTGCAGGTAGGTCGGTTCGGCCTCGGCTGCCGGCACGGCGGCATTGGCTTGGGCCGGTGGGATCACCGCGGGTTGCAGGTAGGTCGGTTCGGCTGCGGCAGGTGGGATCACCGCGGGTTGCAGGTAGGTCGGTTCGGTCGCGGCTGGTGGGGTCGTCACCGCCGGGTGCAGGTACGTCGGCTCGGCCGGCTGGCCGTGGGACTGCGGTTGCGGCTGTCCGTACGGCTGGGGTTCGCCATACGGTTGCGGCTGTCCGTACGGCTGGATCTGCCGGTACGGCTGCGGTTGCCCGGCTGCCGGCTGGCCGAATCCGGCTCGTCCATAGGCCGGCTGGCCGAACGTCGGCAGTTCGTACGCCGGCTGCCCGTACGTCGGCAGTTCGTACGCCGGCTGCCCGTACGCCGGCTGCCTGAACGCCGGTTGCCCATATGCCGGCTGGCCGTACCCGGTCTGGCCGTATGCCGGCTGGCCGCCTGCCATCCCCGGATAGCCCGGCTCGGCGGCCTCGACGGGTGCCTCCACAGCGGCGGCGTGCACCTCCGGCACGCTGCGCCGGACCAGGCCGGCCAGGCCGACCTTGCCGCACTCGAGGAACACCCGGGCGCCGTCGGCGTGCAGGGTGCGCACCGCCGCCAGGAAGTCCACCTCGCTGGTGAGCTGAGCCACCAGCAGCGCCTTGGCGTCCACCCGGTCGTCGAGGTAGCGGCCGACCACCGGGGAGTAGATCCGCTGGGTCAGCGGTCGCTGGCCGATGCCGCGGATCGCCTCGGCGAACAGCGGGCCGGCCGGCGCGAGCAGCGGGCTGTGGAACGGGTACGGCGAGCTGAGCAGGGTCGCGGTCAGCTGCAGGCCGGCAGCCACCGACTGCACCTGGCGCAACGCATCCTCGGTGCCGGACAGCACGCTCTGGGCCGGCGCGTTGCGCACCGCCAGCGACAGCCCCGGCAGATCCAGCAGGTCCACCAACGCGGCCGCTCGCCGAGCGTTCAGCCCGACCGCGATCATGCCGCCGGGCTGTCGGCAGGCGGTCAGCAGTGCCAGCGAGCGGTGGCACACCAGCCGGGCGCCGTCTGCCAGCTCGAACGCGCCGGCCGCGGTGAGCGCGGCGATCTCACCCATGCTGTGGCCGACCAGCACGTCGGGACGGCTGGTCCGGCTGGCCAGCCGATACCAGCCCAGGCCGGTCGCGAAGATGGCCAGCTGCAGAGCGAAGGGATCATTGCGGCCCAGTTCCGCCGCGGTGGGTGCGTCCGGGCGGCGGAGCAGGCCGGACACCGGCGGCCGGCCGAACTCGGCAGCCACCCGGTCCACGGTATCCAGCACCTCGGTCAGCTCCGGCGCGTGCTGGCCAGCGAACACGCCCGGTGCGTAACAACCTTGGCCGGGCAGCAGGAAGACGGTCGCGATCATCGGGGCACCTCACCATTCGACGATGCGGCGGTGGCGTCCCAGGCGACCGGCAGCTGGCGGACGCCGTAGAGCACCATGTCGTGCCGGAACGGCAACTCGGTCAACGGCCGGGCCAGTCGCAGCCCGGGCAGCCGCTGGAATATGCCTTCGTAGACGGTGGAAAGCTCCACCCGGGCCAGGGTCAGCCCGATGCACTTGTGGAAGCCGTGGCCGAATCCGACGTGCTGATTGGTGGTGTCGCGGTGGACGTCGAACACGTCGGGCGAGTCGAACACCTCGGGATCCCGGTTGGCGGCATTGATCATCACCAGCAGGCCGTCGCCGGCGCGGATCTGCTGGCCGCCGAGCACCAGGTCCTCGGTCGCGGCCCGCGGCAGGCCGGCATGGTTGATGGACAGGTAGCGCATCAACTCCTCCACCGCCTGCGGCCACAGCGACGGATCCGCCTTCAGCTCGGCAAGTTGGTCCGGGTGCTCCAGCAGCGTCGCGGTGCCCAGGCCGATCATCTGCGCCATCGTGTCGTAGCCGGACAGCAGCAGCAGCGCGGCCAGCCCGATGAACTCCTGATGGCTGATCTCACCGGCGACCTCCTGCTCGGCCAGCCGGCTGAGCATGTCCTCGCCGGGGTTGTCCCGGCGGGCGGTGACGAGCCGGTCGAAGTACGCCATCAGCTCCGCGGCCGCCGCGCCGGCCTGCTCGGGCGTGCTGCTCCGGTCCAGGATGGTGTCGGTCAGCGAGACGAACACCGGCGTGTCCGCCAGCGGCACGTCCAGCAGCTCGCACATCACCGAGGCAGCCATCGGAAAGGCCAGATCCGTCACCAGGTCGGCGGTGTTGCCGGCCGCGGTCAGCCGGTCCAGCAGTTCGTCGAGCAGTTGCCGCATCCGCGGCCGCAACTTCTCCATCCGGCTGATCAGGAACTCGCGGGTCACCAGCCGGCGCAGCCGGGTGTGATCCGGCGGATCCTGGTTGAGGAAGAACCCGGGTGGGGTGGGGGTGTCGCCGGAGATGTAGGACGGATAGCCGGGGGTTGTCGGATCGGAGCTGAACCGTCGGTCGGTCAGCACGGTGCGCGCCTCGGTGTGGCTGGTGACCAGCCAGACCAGCTGGCCGGTCGACACCCGAACCTGGAACACCGGCTGCTCGGCGTCGCGATGCTGCTGGTAGGCCGGTGGTGGCTCGAGCGGGTGTTCGCGCGGGATCGGGAACTCGGGGATATCGGTGGTGATGGTCATGACTTACTCCGGTCGGCATCGGCGGGCGGTGGCGGCAGGTATCCGGTAGAGACGAAATAGTCGATGTAGCGGGCGAACAGCTCCTCATCGACCGGGTGGCAGGAGATGTCGGAATCGGCCAGCGCGGCCCGCAGGTTGTCCGTTCCGAACACCGGCCGGCTACCGGGGTAGCCGACCTCCTCGGCGGGTGCTGCCTTGCCGAACAAGGGCAGGTACACCGAAAGCTCGTTCTCCTCGCCGCGCTCGATCGCCTGGGTCAGCTCGTGGTACCAGTCCTGATAGGTCAGCCGGCGCAACGGGTAGCCCTGCTGCACGACGAGTTCGAAGATGTCGTTCATGTTGGCGGCCTGGTAGCTCGGCACGTTGAACACCGCCGGCCGCTCGCCACCGGTCAGCGCGATGTGGGCGATCGCCTTGGCGCAGTAGTCCACCGGCACCAGGTCCAGCAGCAGGTCGTAGTCCAGGTACGCACCGAGCTGGATGCAGCCCTTGAGCAGGTGGTTGATGAACGTGTCCGGCGAGCAGGCGCCGGTCACCTGGGATCCGGCGATCGCACCGAGCCGGTACACGTGGGTGGGCACCCCACGCTCGCGTGCGGTGAGCATCAGGTTGTCGGCGACCCATTTGGACTGCCGATACCCGCCGGACACCTCCTCGGCCTCGGTCAACCGCTCCTCCGGCCAGAACCGCTCGCCGCGGTGGCCGGGATAGATGCCGATGCTGGAGACGAAGTGCACCGCCTTGACCTGCTCGGCGCAGGCCAGCCGCAGCACCTCCAGCGCGCCGAAGATGTTCGTCGGCTTGATCTTGTCGTAGGGCACCAGCCAGCTGGAGATGGCCGCGTTGTGCACGATCAACTCCACCTCGGCGGCGATCCGCCGGTATTCCGGCTTCGTCATGCCGAGATACGGACGCCCGGTGTCACCGGTCACCCCGATCACCCGGTCGGCGTCGCCTGGCTGCAGCAGGCCGAACTCGGCCAGGTTGGCCAGCGCCCGGTCGGCTGCCTGCGCCGGATCGGCCGCCCGGACCAGCACGTTGACGGTTGCCTCGCTGCGGTCCAGGAACTCCCGCAGCAGGAACGCGCCGGTGTAGCCGGTGCCACCGGTCAGCAGGATCCGCCGATAGTTCCCGGAAACCGCCGGCCGGGCACCCGGCTGCGGGCGGATGTCCTCGGGCAGCACGGCGTCGGCGCGCATCGCCTCCTCGCTGACCCCGCGCGGGTTGCCGGCGCCGGTTATCGACTGGTCGGCCTGTGAGCTCACCATCCGAGCCAGCTGGGCGATCGTCGGATCCTCGAACAGCCGGTGCAGATCCAGCCGGACGTCGTAGACCTCACGTACCTGGCCGGCCATCTGCAGCACGCTCAGCGAATCACCGCCCAGCTCGAAGAAACTGGCCTCGACGCTCACCTTGGCAAGCCCCAGCAGGTCCTGCCAGATCCGCGCCAACTGGTGCTCCACGCTGTTACGCGGCGCCACGTAGGCGGTGTCGGCGGCCTCAGTGGCCTTCTCCTCGGGCAGACTGTTGCGATCGACCTTTCCGTTGGGCAGCTTGGGTAATTCCGGCAGCACCACGAAGCGCGCCGGCACCATCGCCTCCGGCAATTGGGCCCGGGCGTAACCGCGCAACGCGGTCCGGAAACCGGCGGCCCACGACGAGGTCAGCGGATCGTTGGCAAGCTGGCTGCGGCTGGTCACTGCGGTTCTCCGTCCTGGTCGGTGGGTGCGGACACCGCGTCTGTGAACACCGCGTCTGTGAACACCGCGTCTGTAAACACCGCGTCGAAGCGATCCAGCCGGCCGTCCGGTGGCACCACCAGCCGAACCATCCGGCCGGCCGCGGCCGCCAGCCGGTGCAGTTCCTCCGGATGGATTCCGGCCTCGGTGTCGGCCTCCCAGAGCAACCGCTCGAGGTCCCACGCGGTCGCGGTGCCGGGCAGCTCGGCCAGCTGCCGCACCGCGGCGCCCGGCCGGGTCAGCCGCCGGTTGACGATGCCGGTCACCGCCAGCCCGGCCGGTTCCGCGGCCAGCAGCTCGGAGACGTCCGCCAGACCGTTGGCCAGTTCGGCAAAGTCGACTCGGCGCCGCGGCTGCTCGTCGGAATGGCTGCCGATCAGCAGGCTCACGTCGTAGCGGAACTGGCTGAGCTCATTGTCCGCCCAGCCGCGCTTGAGTTCCAGCCGGATCCCGGTCACCTGAGGCAACTCGGTGGCGAGCTGGCGGAAGAACTGCGGCGATACGCACAGCTCGCGCTCCTCGCGAGCGCGGTGCAGGATCGCCGAGCGCAACTCATCCACTGTCTGCAGCGGTGCTGCGCGGTGCAGCTGGACCGCGGTGTGGAACTCCGGCAGCAGCTCCAGGCTGCGCACGTCACCGACGAACACCGCGCCGCCGTCGGACACCGCCCGGACCGCGTCGGTCAGCACCGTGCGCAGATAGCCCAGGCTGGGGAAGTACTGCGCCACCGAGTTGATCACGACCAGATCCAGGCTATCGGCGGGTAACTGCCGCAGGTACTCCGGACCGGACTGCACCAGTCGGACCGATTCCGGCAGCGGCCGGTTCGGGCCCAGGCAGCGCGCCGCCGAGCGCAGCGCCGCGGCCGACAGGTCGAGGCCGTGGTACTCCTCGACCCGGTCGGCGAACGAGCGCAGGATCAGTCCGACACCGACTCCGACATCGGCCACCGCGGTGGGGCCGAAGGCCTGGAGCCGCTCCACCGTCCGGTCCAGCCACTCCCGCATCTCGGCCTCGGGGATCGGCTCACCGGTGTAGCTGGACAGCCAGCCGGCGAAGTCCAGCGTGCCGGCCTCGGCATCGGAACCGGTGTAGGCGCTGTCCCAGGCCTCGCCCCAGCGCTGCACGTGCGCCTGCTGCACCTCGACGTCCGTTGCCGATTCGGCCGGCGATACATAGGCAACCAGTTCGGGCCCGTTCGTCCCGGCCACCGCCTTCACCGCGGCCGCCGCCACCTGTGGGTGGCGGGACAGCACGCTCTCGATCTCGTCCGGCTCGATCCGGTGACCGAGAATCTTCACCTGCCGGTCGACTCGGCCGAGGAACTCCAGCACCCCGTCCGGCCGCCACCGCACCCGGTCGCCGGTGCGGTAGTAGGTCCGCCCGGCCAGTTGCACGAAGCGCTCCGCGGTGAGCTCCGGCCGGCCGAGGTAGCCGACCGCGACGCCGTCGCCGCCGATCCACAGCTCGCCGGACCGGCCGGCCGGTGCCGGCATGCCGCGGCTGTCGGCCACCAGCACCTCGGTGTTGGCGATCGGCCGGCCGATCGGGATGTTGCTACCGTCGGCGTCGGCCGGGCTCAGCCGGTGCACCGTCGACCAGATGGTGGTCTCGGTGGGGCCGTACATGTTGAAGATCTGCACGTCGGGCAACTCGGTGAGCAGCCGCTGGGCCAGCCCGGACGGAAACGCCTCGCCACCGATCAGCAGCGCGCGCAGGCTGCCGATGGCCTCCAGCGCACCCGGCTCGCCGGCCACCGCGGTCAGCAGCGACGGCGTGCCCTGCAGCATGGTCACGCCGTGCCGCTCGCACAGTGCCGCCAGCGAGTGCCGGCTCTCGGCGACCTCGGTCTCGTGCGCGTCGCGCAACCGGTCGACCCAGTGCAGCCCGTCGAGCACGTCCTGCGGCGGCAGGCCGAAGTCGACCAGGCAGGCCACCTCGTCCACCCCGACGTCGACCAGCGTGTCGAGCACCGCGGTAACGGTCTCCGGCGATCCGAACAGGCCGGAGGACTCGAAGTACCGGTCGATCGCCAGATCGATCACCGCGTCCAGGTGTTCCTCGACGTTGAGCTCGGGAAAGGCCTGGTTGGTGGTGGCGAACACGGTGCGCCACAACTCCGTCGAACTGCGCAGGTAGTTCGCGAACGGCGCGCGGGCCCGGCGACGGGCCTCCTCGGTGTCCTCGGCCAGGTAGGTGTGCACCATCGCGGTGACCCGGCCGGGGCCGGGGTGGCCGGCCTCCTCCCGCGCCTGCCGGTAGGCCTTGATCTTCTCGGCCAGCTCGGCGGGATCCTGACCGAGCAGGTGGGTGAGCAGGTTCGCCCCGAGCGCGCCGGCCCGCTGGAAGGTCTGCACCGCGCCGACCGAGGTGAGCCAGATCTGCGGCATCGGCTGCACCGGCGCCGGGAAGATGGTGACGTCCACGGTCTCGCCGCTGCCGCCGATCCGCTGCACCGGCTCGCCCCGCCACAGCCGGCCGAACTCCTCCAGCTGACGGCCCATGATCTCCCGGCGGTCGGCGAAGTTCTCCGGCCGGATCACGAAGTCGTTGGAGTTCCAGCCGGGTGCGAAGGCCAATCCGACCCGTCCGTTGGACAGGTTGTCGACCAGCGACCATTCCTCGGCGATCCGGACGGTCTCGTGCAGCGGGGCCACCACGCTGCCGCTGCGCAGGCCGATCCGGCTGGTGATGGTGGCCAGTGCGGCGGACATCACCGAGGGGTTCGGGTACAGGCCACCGAAGGCATGGAAGTGTCGTTCCGGCGTCCAGACCGCTTCGAAACCGTGCGTGTCGGCGTACTTGGCCGCCTCCAGCACCAGCCGGTAGCCGTCCCGGTTGGACTCCCCGGCCGAGGCCGCGAAGAAGAACAGGCTGAAACCCAGGGTGCGTGCCGCCGAGTCGCCGCGCTGCACCAGGTTGGCGACGATGTTCTCGCCGGCCAGCACCACCGTGGCACCGCGGGTCAGCGGCCAGAACAGCTCCAGCACCGAGATGTCGAAGGACACGCTGGTGACGGCCAGCAGTACGTCCCGCTCCTCGCAGCCGACGGTGTCGGCCATGCCGCGGAAGAAGTTCACCACGTTGCGGTGCCGGATCCCGGTGCCCTTGGGCTTGCCGGTGGAGCCGGAGGTGTAGATCACGTAGGCCAGGTCGTCGGCACCGACCGCCACCTCGGGTGCGGTGACCGGCTGAGCCGCGATCTCGGCCGCCTGCTCCACCACGTCGATCCGGCTCGCCTGCCGGACGCCGTCCGGCGTGCCGAGGCCGGTGACCAGGCAGCGCAGGTCGGCGTCGTCGGCGATCAGTTGCAGCCGGCTCAGCGGATAGCCGGCGTCCATCGGGACGTAGGCGCCACCTGCCTTGAGCACCGCGAGCAGTGAGACCATCAGTTCCACCGACCGCCGCTGGCAGATGCCGACCCGGTCACCGGGGCGTACCCCGGCCGAGATCAGCTGGTGTGCCAGCTGGTTCGCCCGCGCGTCGAGCTGCGCGTAGCTCAGCCGGTCGTCGCGGTGCACCAGCGCGGTCTTGTCCGGCCGCAGCCGGGCCTGCTCGGTGATCAGGCCGGACAGCGTCGCGGTCCGGTCGTAGTCGGCCGCGGTGTCGTTCCAGGCGGCGAGCTCGGCCTGTTCGGCGTCACTGAGCAGGTCGAGCCCGGTGATCGGTGCCTCGGGCCGCTCGGCCAGTGCCTGCAGCGCGCGGCGGTAGTAACCGGGCAGCTGGCGGAACCGGCCGGCCAGCTCGCGCGAGGTTCCGCAGTCCAGCCACAGCTGCAACCGTCCCTGTTCCGGATCGACCAGGAAGTTCGCGGCCAACGGGTAGTTCGTCTCGGCGACCCCGACCGTGACGCTCATCAGGCCGTCGGCCTCACCGCGCCGTTCGCGCCGGAAGTCCATGTAGTTGACGTAGCTGTCCAACTGCAGGCCATCACCGACGTCGTGCTGCATCTGCGCGAACGGATACCGGCGGTAGGCCGAGGCCTGCTGTTCGAAGGCGAAGACCGCACGAGCCACCGCGACCAGTGACCGCTCGCTCAGTTCCAGCCGCAGCGGCAGGGTGTTCAGGAACACGCCGACCGCCTCGTCACCGCCGGCCTGCTCCAGCCGGGCGTTCGCGATCAGCCCGGTCAGGATCTCGTCCTGCCCGGTGACCAGCCGCAGCACCGCCAGGTGAGCGGTCACCAGCAGCGACTTCAGCGGCAGCGACTCGGCCGTGGCCAGCCGGCGCAGCTGCTCACCCAACTCGGCCGGAAGCTCGACGTCGTACCGCTCGTTGACGAAATCCCCGGCTGCGGCCTGCAGTTGCTCGGCCTGCGCCTCCGGTGCCACCAGGCTCGGTTCGACGCCGGCCAACTGCTCGTACCAGAATCGGCGTGCCTGCTCGTCGGCCCGGATCTCCCTTTCGGCGGCGATGAACTGGCGATAGCTCGAACCGACCGGCGGCAGCCGCAGCTCGCTGCCCGCGGCTCGGGCCCGGTAGTGCTCGACCACCTCCTCGAGCATCCGCATGTCGCTCCAGCCATCGAGGATGACGTGGTGCTCCACCACCGACAGTTCGAAGGCGTCCGGGCCGAGCGGATGCACGGTGAACCGCAGCAACGGTGCGCGGGCGGGATCGAAGGTGCTGAACTTGGCGCGCTCGGCCCAGGCCTGGATCGCCGCGGTCTGCGCCGCTCGGTCCAGTCCGACCAGCTCCTCGGCAACCTCCAGCGGCACCTCGACGTCGCGGTGCACCAGCTGTAGCGGCTCGGAGTATCCGGTCAGGTCGAACGAGCAGCGCAGCGACGGATGCCGGCGCAGCGTGTCGCCGATCGCCAGCCGCAGCGCGTCGAGCCGCAGCCCGGTGCTGATCCGGATGCTGGTGACCACCCGGTACACCGAGGAGTTCTCCGCGTAGGCGGCGTGGAAGAGCATGCCGGCCTGCATCGAGCTGATCGGGTAGGCATCTTCGACGTCGGCCGGCAGCAGCTGCCGGTCCCGCGGGTCCAGCAGGCTGAACGGTTCGCTCGCCGCTGCCGGCTCGGCACCGTCGGACCGGCGGAGCACGCCGGCCAACTGCCGGACGGACGGGTTGGCGAACAGCTCGTGCACGGCGAACGTGTAACCGTGCCGCTCGACCGCGGCGCGTACCCGGATGGCGTGCATCGAGTCGCCGCCGAGGGCGAAGAACGAGTCGTCCAGGCCGGCCGGTGGTGAGCCGAGCACCTCGGCCCACGCCTGGGCCACCAGCCGCTGCTCCGGTGTGTGCGGCTGCTCAGCCGGTGCGGCCGACCCCGCCGACGACTGCGCCGCCGATGACTGTGCGGCCGATGACTGCGCGGCCAGTGCGGCTCGGTCGAGTTTGCCGTTGGACAGCAACGGAAGTTCGTCGAGCAGCACGAGCTGGCCGGGCACCATGTACGGCGGCAGCCGGTCACGCAACCAGGCCTGCAGCTCGGCGATCGTCGGCGCGCTCGGCGCCACCAGGTAGCCGATCAGCTGGCGCTGGCCGTCCGGGCCGATCGGGGTGCTGACCGCCGCCTGTTCGACCGCCGGATGGCGCAGCAGCGCCTCGATTATCTCGCCCGGCTCGATCCGGAAGCCGTGTACCTTGACCTGGTCGTCGGTGCGGCCCTGGTAGAGCAGCACGCCGTCCGGCCGCATCGTCACCACGTCACCGGTGCGGTAGAGCCGGCCGGCACCGTACGGGTTGGGCACGAAGCTGCGTTCGGTCAGCTCGGGCCGGTTCAGGTAGCCGGCGGCGACCTGAACCCCGCCGATGTACAGCTCACCCGGTACGCCGAACGGCACCAGCTGCCGGTCGTCGTCCAGCACCAGCAGCGCGGTGTTGGCCACCGGCCGGCCGATCGGTATGACAGTGCCACTTGCCGGTGTGCCACCGGGGGTGTCGGCCGGCGTGCACCGCCAGTGGCTGACGTCGATGGCCGCCTCGGTCGGGCCGTAGAGGTTGTACAGCTGGGGACCGTCCGGCCCGTAGCGGTCGAAGAAGGCGGCCACCGCGTGCGGCGGCAGCGCCTCGCCGCTGCAGACCACCCGGCGCAGGCTGGGCAGTTCGGCTGCTGCCGGTTCGACCAGGAACAGCTCCAGCATGGACGGCACGAAGTGCACGGTGCTGATCCGCTCGGCGCGGATCAGCTCGGCCAGCCGGCGTGGATCCCGGTGCGCGCCGGGATCGGCCAGGTGCACCGAGGCGCCGACCAGCAGTGGCCAGAAGAACTCCCACACCGAGACGTCGAAGGTGAATGGCGTCTTCTGCAGGACCCGTTCGGCCGGCTGCAGCTGGTATTCCTCCTGCATCCACAGCAGCCGGTTCAGCAGTCCGCGGTGCGGCACCGCGACACCCTTCGGCTGGCCGGTCGAGCCGGAGGTGTAGATGACGTAGGCGATGCCGGTGGGATCGACGGCCGGCAGCGGCACGTCCCGGTCGGTGAGGGTGGGTAGCAGCGAGTCGAATGGCGTGACCGTTGCCTCGAGGCCGGCCAACCCGGCCAGCAGGCCGGTCCGGCTCAGCACCTGACGACAGCCGGCGTCCTTGCTGAGAAAGGCCAATCTCGCCGGCGGCAGCTCCGGATCGAGCGGCAGGTAGGCGGCACCGGCGAGCATGACGCCGAGCAGCTGCACCACCAGCAGGGTGTCCCGCTCGGCATGCACGCCGACCACGTCGCCGGGTCGGACGCCGTGGGAGACCAGCCATTGCGCCAGTCGGCGCGCGGCGCCGGCCAGTTCGGCGTAGCTCAGGGCCTGGCCGGTGCTGGTGGCCGCGGGTGCGTCCGGCGTGCTGGCCGCCTGCCGCAGGATCAGCTCGGGAACCGTACGGTCCAGGTCGTAGTCGCGGCGCGGACCGACGGCGCGGGCGAGCAGCAGTTCGCGTTCGCCGGCCTCGAGCAGCTCCAGGCTGCGGAGCTGCGTGCCTGGCTCGGCAACCAGCGCCCGCTGGCAGAACGCGACGAACCGGTCCCGATGGGCGCGCACGGTTTCGCCTTGGTGCAGCGCTGGATTCGCCTCGAAAGCCACGGACAGCGCAGAGCCGTCGGCGCCGCCGAAGACCTCGATGGACAGGTCGTGCACCGGTCCGGAGGAGATCTGGTGCGGGATGCAGGTGCACTGGCCGAAGACCAACTCCAGGTCGAAGGCGATTAGGTTGACCGCCACCCCGGTCAGCTCGGTCGAGCCGTCGGCGGCGCGGAACTCACGCTGCAACTGTTCACCCCGGTAGCGCTGATGCTGCAGCAGTTCCCCGACCCGCCGGCCGACCTGGGCGACCAACTCATCGAAGCCGGCTGCGCCGTCGACGCGCAGCCGGAGCGGCAGCACGTTGGCCAGCATGCCGGGCGTGCTCAGCGCCTGCCGGCTGGTACGGGCCCGAACCGGGAAGCCGAGCACCACGTCGGTCTGCTGGGTGATCCGCGCGACGTAGGCGGCCACGGCGGCCAGCACCAGCACCGACCAGTGGGTGCCGTGTGTGGCGGCCGCGGCGCGGGCGCTGCCGAGTTCGGTCCAGGGCTGAAACCGGCTCGCCGACGGCTGCCGCGGGGCCACCCGTTCGCGCAGGGTGACCGGTTCCGGCGGGTCGGCGAGGGTGTTCAGCCAGTAGTTGCGGTCCTCCACCAACTGCGCGGAGTTCTGATAGGCCTGGTCCTCCTGGACCAGGTCGGCCACGGTGGCGGCGACCGGCGGCGCGGGCGGGACGCCCCGACTCAGTGCGGTGTAGATCTCTGCCAGGCGTTGCCAGTACAGCGCCTGGCCGAAACCGTCCAGCACGATGTGGTGATAGCGGAAGTAGAAAAAGTGCCGCTCGGGGGCCAGCCGCAGTACGGCATGGGCGAACAACGGATCGGCGAGCAGGTCGACCGGGCTGGCCAGGTCGGCTCGCATCCAGTTCCAGGCCGCCTGCTCACCATCGGCGGTGGTGGACAGGTCGAGGAACTGCACCGGTGCCGGGGTCGACTGCAGGGTCTGGCGAGCCTGCTCGCCGGCCACCGCGAGCCGCACCTGCAGCGCCTCGGTCTCACCGACGGCCCGCTCGACGGCCGCGGCAAGCAGGTCGAGCTGCAGCGGTCCGCGGATGTCGAGGAAACCGGCACAGTTGTGCCGGGCATGGGTCGGGTCGAGTTGGTCGGCAATCCACACTTCTTGCTGAGCGACGGTCAGGCCCAGCAGAGAGTCAATATTCGCTGTCATCGATTTCCCAAACGGCCACCAGTGCAGGCCGAAGCTGTAGTGAATGCGGACTCGGAGCAGAAGCTACGTAGTAACCCTAGACGCCGTAAAACGGAGCAAGATAGATCTAGTGTACATCTACGACTACCAGTATGATCCAGGCATATTAATTCGCGCTACCGCTTGCCCAGATGCTGCAGGGGAAGTGCGCCGGCCGCGAGCGCGCGCTTGGCCAGCGTGCCGGCCAGCTCGGTCAGTCGGCGGGTGCCGGCAGCGCCCAGCGCGCGGTACGGCCCGGAGTCCAGCCGATCGGTCTCGGCTTCGATCTGCCGCCGCAGTGCGAACCCCTGCTCGGTGAGCTCGCCGGCAGCGTCCAGCAGTCCACGTTCTCGTAGCCGGGCCTGCGCATCCGCCCAGTCCTGGGCGCTCCAGCCGCGGTTGGTCTGCAGGAAGTAGGGCTTCCAGTTGGTGCCGGTCGCGGTATCGGTGACCAGGGCCTCGATGCCGTCCAGGTCCGCTTGCAGCAGCACGCCGACGTGCCCGTCGCCCCGGTGTTCACGAAGCTGCGTGATGGCGTGCCACAGCTTGAGGTGCGCGACGTCCGGCACCGGCAGGTCGGCGTTGGCCGAGTACATCGGCCGGCCGTGCCGGCGGCAACTCGCCGCGGCCTGGGTGGCCAGCTCGGCCGCCTCGGCCAGCTCGGCCGACTGCAACGCCTGCGCGCCGAGCAGCCGGTGCAGGCAGCGGTCGACGATGTTCAGCCGGACCTGCAGGATCTGCGCGGGCGCGGCGTGCTGCCAGGCCCGGGGCAGCACCCTCGCCACCAGCGCGGGATGGAAGTTGTAGAAGACGGCGCTGACCACACCCGCTCCGACCGCGCCCAGTGGGGCCGCCCGGCCGGCGAAGTAGGCCATCGGTCCGGGCTCGAGGCCGAGCTGGGCATAACAGCCGTCGTGTTCCGGCGCGAAATAGTACGCAGCATGCAACGGGTGATGTGCGCTAAAGCATCGGCGCACTTCGCGCAGGCTCGGATATTGCACGACTCACCTTTGAATTACGGTGCCAGCGGATGATGGATGAATTCCTGGCCGGAACGCTGACGACATCGTCGGCGATTTGTTCGGCTTCGGAATCGTTCAGTGAGAGACTGATTGGACGCCACTCAAGGCGTCGACACGGTGACTGCAGTCGTCAACCAACGAACGTCGCACCCCCTCGCCGAACAGCCGACGCGCCGGTTGGGCGCAGCTGTACGTCCGTGGCCACCGGACTGTTCGATGGCTTCGACGAGTATGTTTAATCGGACGTAGTGTTGTCAAAGCCCTAAAAACCAGAATCCTTTTATCCAGCGCTAACAGCTCTTATGGTACGCACGCTGCCGAAGGGGGAGTGCCGGCAAGCGGTCGGGAAGCGGTGGAGCTAGCGCAGGAACGCGGCGAGGTTCTGGGCAACCGCCGGCATCGTGGCCGGATCGGCGTAGTTGGACTGGGCCCAGTTCACGTCCATCAGGACGACGAGCTTGCCGCCGCCGATCACGGCGTGCGAGCCCCAGGCGGCGGCAACCGGTGTGCCGTCGGAGGCCGATGCCAGCACGTTGGCCCGGGCGACATTGGTGAGCCCGCCGGGGCATTGCGGATGCCAGCTGGTGAGGGCGTTCGGATAGCGCGCCGCATCGCTGGTCGGGTTCACCGTCTCGTTGTCGCCGCAGGCACCCACATCGCCGCGGCCACCGACCCCGATGCGGCCGCTCCCGGCCCGGCCGGCAGCGTCGACCAGGGCATTGACGACAACGGCATCGGCGGCGTTCTCGGTTTCACAGCAGGGCCGTTCTCCGGTGAGCAGCACACCGCCGCCGGCCTCGGCGAAACCGATCAGGCGCTGCCGGTCCCCGCCGGTCGGCGCGTCGATCCCGTAGTGCCAGATCTCGGCGTAGCTCGAGATGTCCGTCGGCAGGCTGGTCCGGCCGGCCAGGCTCGTCACCGCGAACCCGCTGGCCGTGAGCGCCGCGGCGAGCTTGGTGAACCCGGTGCTGTCCGTCCCGGCACCGCCATCGCCGTAGAGCAGGATTCTCGCGGCACTGCCACAGCTGGCGTTGCCGGCATCGGCCACCGGTAACTCGGCAAGCTCGACGGAATCGAGGGAAACCACCCGCGCACCGTTGCTGGTGAGACACCGGTAGGTCGTGCCGTCGGCGATGTGGTGCAGAAAACCATCGGACTCACGCAGCCAGGAGGCACCGGTGCCGGCATCGCGGTAGATCCGGCCGGCCACGCCCTGCACGACTGCCGCGGTGTCGGTGATCCAGTCATGCACGGTGCCGGACAGTCGCGCCACCTGGTGGTAGTGCCAGTGGCCGGTGTGCGTACCGGTGTAGCCGAAGGCCTGGTTGAACGAGGTGAGGCCGAACTGGAAAGGCGAAACGCCTGCGACCCAGGGGCCGCCGCTGTCGCCGCTCAGTACCTCGGAGCCACCGGTCCAGCGCATGCACCAGGTGAGCGCGGTGGCGTCGCATGATGACTGGCGGACATAGGCGCTGCTGGCCGTCGCGAAGAGGTAGCGGGCGCTGCTGCCGGAACGCTTCGTCGGGCCGGGGGAGTTGTAGGACTCCGAGGTCAGGCCGTAGCCGTAGGCGGTCGGCGTCGAGCCCTCCGGAGGCGCCCAGGATCGCGGTGCCAGCGGGATCGGTATCGCACCGCTCGGCAGCGTTGTGGCCAGGTGCAGCAGCGCCACGTCACCGGTAACCACCTTGTCGCGCGGGGTGAAGCCGGGATAGAGCGCGATCCGGTCGACGGCCCACCTGCTCCCCGGCCGGCCCTGCTTGAGGCCGTCTCGATCCAGCGTGATGCGCACCCGGGAGGCCGGCAGCGTGGTGGTCGTGAAGGTTCCCGCCGCCGTCTCAGCAACGACGCAGTGACCGGCGGTGAGCACCCAATTACGTGCGATGATCGTGCCGGTACAGGTCTTGTTCGGCGCGCCGTCGCGCACGGTCATTACCTGGACGGCCCAGGCTGGCGCGGGATTCAGGCTGGTTCCGTTCGAGATTGCCGATGCCGAGGGGCTTTCAACGGCGGCGATCCCCGCCTGGCAGAGCACGAGCCCAGCGCATAGCGCTATAACCCGCACAATCGGTCTCAAGTGACCATCCCCCGTTTCGCCAGGTCACGGCGCCGTTGGGGCACAGTAACCGGTGGCTCGACCCAGCACCAGATCACGGATGCCGTCAGCGCTGCTCCGGTGGCAAATACCCTGTCAAAACTGACAGTTCTTGATGTTGTCGTAGGGAGAACGGGCATTGGATTCCGAGACATTGAATGGGGACGTCACGGATCGTGCTTGTGCTGTGGCACAGGGTTAGTGGGCGCGCCACCAGGTCAGAGATCGAGGACGACCTCGCTGGTCGGGATCGCGCAACACAGCAGCACCTGGCCGGCTGGTGGCGGTTCGAGGGGTGCGGTGACGTAGTCGGTCTCGCCGGAGAGCACCGAGGTCGCGCAGGTGTGGCAGACGCCGGTCCGGCAACTCCATCGAGTGGGCACGTCGCATGCCTCGGCCAGTTCCAGCACCGAGCGGTAACCGCTCGACCAGGCAACGGTCAAGCCGGCGCGGGCGAAGGTCACCTCCGGCCCACCGCCGGGTTCGCCGGGCGGTGGGTGCGGGGGGCCGGGGAGCAACCCGGTCACACCGGGATTGATGGCCGGCAGCACTCCGAAGAGCTCACTGTGGATCTCGCTCGGCTCCAGCCCGAGGTCGACCAGGGCCGCGCGCACGTCGGCCATGAACGTCGTTGGTCCGCACAGGTAGGCGCTGGCATCGCTCGGTAGCGAGAGCTGTCGCAGCGCGGTGGCGGTCAGCCGGCCCGCGACGATGCCGGCCGCCAGCGGCTCGATGCCGACTGCCGGTGCCCCGATGCCAGCCGCCGGTGGCACGATGCCGACTGCCGGTGGCCCGGTCGGCGCGGTGTAGAAGATGTGCGAATGTGCTTTCTCCAGCGAGCCGATCAGCTGTGCGGCCTCCTCGGCGAAGGCGTGCGACCCGGCGTTGCGGGTGGTGTGGATCCACCACACCTCGCGATCGCTGTGGTGGGCCGCCAGCGAATGCAGCATCGCGAGCACCGGCGTGACTCCGATGCCGGCCGAGATCAGCAGCACCGGATTGTCTCCGTCGGACAGCACGAAGTCGCCACGCGGAGCGGCGGCCTGCACGATGGTGCCCGGCCGCAGACTGCTGTGCAGGTAGGAGCTGACGAGGCCGTGTGGCTCCCGTTTGACGCTGATGCGGTAGCCGGTTGCGGCCGGGTCGGCCGACAGCGAGTAGCTGCGTACCGGCGGCGGGCTGCCCGCGCCCTCGAGCCGCAGCGTCAGGAACTGGCCAGGCGCCGGGCGCGGCAGGCTCGCTCCGTGCTCGTCGGCCAGGTAGACCGAGGCGACCGTCGGCGTCTCGGGAACGACCTCGGTGACCGTCAACGGCCGAAAGCCGGTCCAGCCGGGCTCGGTCCCCGCCGGTGGCGCATCGATCGGCCGACCGCTGCGCACGGCGGCCAGCATGTTCCGGAACGACCACTGCCAGCCGGGACTCAGCGCCGGAATGTCCAGCGCCGTCGGTAACAGGTCGAGATCGCGATCGGGCAGGTAGAGCAGGGCATCGATATCGGCCACGGTCAGCGCGTGCGGCCCTTGCCGGGTACGTACGATCTCGTCCCCGGCCCGCACCCGTCCCTCGACGAGCACACGCATATAGAACCCCGGCCGGCGGTGCGCGACCAGCAGCGACGGCAAGGTGGGCTCGCCGAGTCGCATGCCGACCCGGAAGCAGGTCACCCGCGGCTGGCTGACCTCGAACTCCGCCTCTCCGATGCGATAGCGGTCGCCGATGCAGACCTCGTCGTCGCTGAGCCCGTCGACGGTGAAGTTCTCACCGAACATGCCGTAGTCGAGGTGCTCCCGACCGAGGTGCTGCTGCCAGTGCCGGTAGGACTCCACCTGGTAGACCAGCACCGCGCGCTGTTCACCACCGTGGCCGCCGAGATCGCCCTGGCCGTCGCCGTCGACGTTGAGCCGACGAACCAGCCGCGGGCCGGCGACCGGTGCCTTCCAGATCCCGGTGTGCACGGTCCGGCCGCGCCAGGAGACGTCGCGGGGCATCCCCACGTTCAGCGAGATCAGCGTCGCCATCGTCAGGCCACCCTTCGGGCCGGGAACCACCGCAGCCCGGAGCTTCCGTTGAGAAGGATACGAGCAGTGCCGGCCGGTGTCGCCAGCTGTGGCCGGACGGTCGCGGCCGGTGATCAATACCCTGCAGTTATGACGCAACCCGCACCCGGACTGGTCGATGTCGCGGCGCCGAGGCAGCAGGCCGCGGTACGCGCGGTGGCGCTGCTGCTGCACGGCGGCCGGGACCGAAGCATGCAGCCGGTGCGGGCCAACCAGTTGGCGGTGCTGCGAATGGTGCCGATCGCACGGCGAATCGCGGCGGCGGGGCACGGCGAGCTGGCGGTGGTCCGGCTGCGGTTCGGCGTGCGCGGCTGGAACGGCGCGCAGATGTCGCCGGTGCGGGACGCGAACTGGGCGGTGGAGCAGCTGGCCGAGCGCTACCCGGGCCGTCCGATCGGCCTGCTGGGTCATTCGATGGGCGCCCGGACCGCGCTGCGGGTGGCGGGCCAGCAGGGCGTGCGTAGCGTGGCCGGGTTCGCGCCCTGGCTGCCAGCCCACGAGCCGATCGACCAGCTGGCCGGACGGCAGGTGTTGCTCGCGCACGGTGATCGGGATCGGGTGACCTCGGCCGCCAGCACGGCGCGGTACGCCGAGCAGCTTCGCGCCGGTGGGATGGCCGCGAGCTTCGTGAGCATCCGCGGCGACGGGCATGCGATGTTGCGCCGGGCCGCGCTCTGGCACGACCTCGCCGTCGGCTTCCTGATCGGCACGCTGCTGCCAGATCTGCTGCCGGAGCTGCTGCCGGACCTGTCGCCGGAGCCGCTGCCTGACCCGCTGTCTGACTCGGCGCAATCCGGCCGGGCCGGTACTCCGAACTACCTACGCGACGTGATCCGAGGTGTTGCCCGGATAACCATCTAGTGAGAAGACGAGGTATCGGCGTTGTATCGCAGACGGATTGCTGTGGTCGGCGCCGGGATCGCAGGGCTGACCGCGGCCTACCTCCTGCAGCGGGAAGCGGATGTGACGCTGTACGAGGCCGACAGCAGGCTGGGCGGGCATGCGCACACCCACGAGCTGATCGATGCCGCCGAGCGGCCGGTCAGCGTCGACACCGGTTTCATCGTGCACAACCCGACCAGCTATCCCTACCTGCTGCGGTTGTTCGCCGAACTCGAGGTGGCGACCCAGGACGCGGATATGAGCATGTCGATCTGCTGCCGTGGCTGTGGCCTGCAGTTCGCCGGCGGAATGGGTTTCTCGGGAATCCTGCCGGCTGCCGGCAACGCGGTGAACCCGCGCTACCTGCGCCTGCTGGCCGAACTGCCGCGGTTCCACCGCCGGGCCCGGGCACTGCTCGCCGACGAGTCGGTGGCGGAGTTGACGATGGGGGAGTTCCTGCGCCAGGGCAGGTTCAGCCCGTACTTCCAACACCATCTGGTGACGCCGCTGATCTCGGCGGTATGGTCGTGCGCCCCGCGGTTGGCGCGGGACTATCCCGCCCGGTATCTGCTGGAATTCCTCGCCAACCACGGCATGCTCACGATCAACGGATCGCACCAGTGGCGCACCGTGGTGGGCGGCTCGCAGCGATACGTGGAGCGGGCGGTGAAGCACCTGAGCGCCGTGCACACCGCCACGCCGGTGCGTTCGGTGACCCGGCATGCCGACGGGATCACCATCCGGGACGACGGGGACGAAAGCCGGAGCTTCGACGCCGCCGTTCTCGCCACCCACCCGAACCAGGCGCTGGCGATGCTGGAGGACCCCACCGAGTTGCAGTCGCGGACGCTGGGTGCGATCGGGTACTCGGTCAACCCGACGGTGCTGCACACCGACACCACGGTGTTGCCACCTAACCGGCGGGTGCGGGCGTGCTGGAACTACGCCATGCCGTCCTGTGCCGCCGACGCATCCGCCGTCCGGGTCAGCTACGACATGAGCCGCCTGCAGCGGCTGCCCAGCGACACCAGCTACCTGGTCACCCTCAACGACGAGGGGACGGTGGATCCGGGATCGGTGCTGCGCCGGATGGATTACGAGCACCCGATCTACACACCTGAGTCGGTGGCCGCGCAGCGCGACCTGCCGCTGCTCGGCGATGCCATGCTCGCCTTCGCCGGCGCGTACCACGGCTGGGGGTTTCACGAGGACGGTTGCCGATCCGGGGTCGAGGCCGCTCGACGGCTGGGGGTCGCCTGGTGACCGCCGCCCGTTACGACGCCGCCCGTCGAGACGCCGCCTGCTACGACGTCGAGATCGGCCACCGGCGATCCGGTCCCCTCGGCTACCGATTCAGTTTCCGATCCAGGATCTGGTTGATCGATCTGGACGATGTTCCGGTGCTGCCCGCCGGGCTGGGGCGGCTGTGCCGGTTCGAGGCTGCCGACCACGGTGGCCGGCCCGGCCAATCATTGCGCGGCCTGCTCGACAGCTGGCTCGCCGAGCACGGCGTGCCATCACCAGCCCGAATCCTCATGCTGGGCAATCCACGGGTACTGGGGTACGTGTTCAACCCGCTGACGGTCTTCTACTGCCTGGGCCCGACGGGGGAGGTGGCGCACGTGGTGGCCGAGGTACGCAACACCTACCGCGGCCGGCATCGCTATCTGCTGCGGCCCGATGCCGCCGGTATCGCCCGAGTGGACAAGGCGTTCTACGTCTCGCCCTTCTATCCGGTCGACGGCAGCTACCAACTGCGGCTACCGCTGCCGGACGAGCGACTGGTGGTGCGGGTCCGCCTGCAGCGTCCCGGTGGCCAATCCTTCGATGCCGTGCTGAACGGCAGCCGGCGCAGCGGCCGGCCGCGGCTGTGGACCGCGCTGCGCACCCCGCTTGCCACCCGGATGGTTCTGTTCGCGATCAAGCGGCATGGCATCATGCTGTATCTGAAAGGACTCCGGCCGGTCAGCCGCGACCCCGGTGCGCCGGCGCGGATGCCGCCGGCGCAACATTCCCAGCCAGAGCCGCAGTTGGAGCCGTCATGACCGCGACCCTGCCCGGCCGGGCGGCGATCGACGCCGCCCGGTGGCCCGACATCGCAACCGTTCCCGGCCGGCCGGTTCGAGCCCAGCTCGCCCGGCTGCTGACTAGGCACGCGGTGGCCCGGCTGCCGATCCGGATCACCACCCCGAGCGGACGCTCGCTCGGCGCCGGGGACGCCAACGCGCCGACCCTGCGGCTGATCCGTCCCGGCGACTTCTATCAACGGCTCGGCGCGGGCGGCCTGATCGGCTTCGGCGAATCGTTCATGGCAGGTGACTGGGAGTCGACGGATCTCGCCGGCCTGCTCACCATACTGGCCGGCCGGATCGCCACCATGGTGCCACCGTCGCTGCAGCGGCTGCGCAACCTCGCGGTGCATTCGCGACCACACCAGCAGGACAACACGGTGGCCGGGGCGCGGGCGAACATCCAGCATCACTACGACCTGTCGAACGAGTTGTTCGCGCAGTTCCTGGATCCGTCGCTCAGCTACTCCTCGGCACTGTTCGACCCGGCACTGTTCGACTCGGCACTGTTCGACACGGCATCGTTCGATCCGGCATCGTTCGACGGTGAGCCGCGGGCGGCCGGCGAGCAGAGCCTGTTGTCGGCACAGAGCCTGCTATCAGCACAGAGCTTGTTATCAGCACAGCATCGCAAGATCGATCGGATCCTCGACATCGCCGGCGTCTCGGCCGGCACCCGACTGCTCGAGATCGGCACCGGTTGGGGCGAACTGTCACTCCGGGCGGCCGGCCGCGGCGCGCGCGTCACCACCCTGACCATCTCGCAGGAGCAGGCTCGGCTGGCTCGGCAACGCATCGCCGCCGCCGGGTTCTCCGACCTGGTGCAGGTACGGCTGCAGGACTATCGCGAGGTGACCGGCGAGTTCGACGCGGTGGTCAGCGTGGAGATGATCGAGGCGGTCGGCGCCAACCACTGGACGGACTACTTCACCAGCATCGCCAGGTTGTTGCGGCCGGGCGGGCGGGTCGGCCTGCAGGCCATCACGATGCCGCACGACCGGATGCTGGCCACCCTGAACACCTACACCTGGATCGTGAAGTACATCTTCCCGGGCGGCCATCTGCCGTCGGTGCGAGCGATCGGCGAGCACAGCGCGGCGGCCGGGCTGGTGGTCGAGTCGGACTTCGGCATGGGCGCGCACTATGCCGAGACGCTGCGGCGGTGGCGGGCGGAGTTCGAGCAGCACGCCGAGGCGGTCGATCGGCTCGGTTTCGACGAGGTGTTCCGTCGCATGTGGTCGCTCTATCTCGCCTACTCCGAGGCCGGCTTCCGATCGGGCTACCTCGACGTCCGGCAGTTCCAACTTGCCAAGCCGGCGAGCACCCGATGAAGCTTGCGAGATCCCGATGACGACGGCCCAGCGACTCAGCACGCTGCTCTCGGTTGCGCTGGACGGCGAACCGCCGATCCGGATCAGGGCCTGGGACGGCAGCGTGGCCGGCCCGGACGGGGCGTCGCTGGTGGAGGTCCGGTCCCGCGCGGCGCTGCGGCGGATGCTGTGGGAACCGAACGAACTCGGCGTGGCCCAGTCCTACGTCACCGGCGCGCTCGAGGTGCCGGGCGGGGCGGACGAGCTGGCCGCCGGCCTGCGCGGCATGTGGCAGTACGCCCGCGCGACCGGCAAACCTCGACCGAGACTGTCGCCGGCACGACGGCTGCGGCTTGCCGCCGCAGCCGTCCGGCTGGGTGCCGTCGGCCCACGGCCGGCCGCGCCGCGCTCGCAGGCCACGGTGTCCGGCAGCGTGCACAGCCGCGCTCGGGATCGTGCGGTCATCGGCCACCACTACGACCTGTCGAACGACTTCTACTCGATGATCCTGGATCCGTCGATGGCCTACTCCAGCGCGTACTACTGCGCGCCGGGGATGAGTTTGGGCCTGGCGCAGCAGGTCAAACTGGATCTGATCTGCCGCAAGCTCGAGCTCGAACCCGGTCAGCGGCTGCTCGATGTGGGTTGCGGCTGGGGCTCGCTGAGCCTCTACGCCGCGCGGCACTTCGGTGCCCGGGTGCTCGGCGTGACCATCTCCGAGCGGCAGCACGAGTTCGTCACCCGGCAGATCGCCGAGCAGCGGCTCGCGGACCGGGTCGAGGTGCGACTGCAGGACTACCGGGAACTGCGCGAGGCGCCGTTCGATGCGGTGAGTTCGATCGAGATGGGCGAGCACGTCGGCGAGGCGAACTATCCGAGCTACCTCCAGGTGTTGTTCGACCACCTCCGGCCGGGCGGCCGGCTGTTGCTGCAGCAGATGTCCCGGCCTGCCGACGCGGCACCCGGCGGTGGCGCCTTCATCGAGAACTACATCGCGCCGGACATGCACATGCGCCCGGTCGAGCAGACCATCGGCCAGCTGGAGACGGCAGGCTTGGAGATCCTCGATGTGCAGCCGATGCGCGAGCACTACGTGCGCACCGTCGCCGACTGGTTGACGAACTTCGAGGCGAACTACGATGCGGCGGTCGCGATGGTCGGCGAGGAGGTCGCCCGGGTCTGGCGGCTATACCTGATCGGTGGCGGGCTGAGCTTCGCCGAGGGACGGATGGGCGTCGACCAGCTCCTCGCGATGCGCCTACCGCCCCCCGTCCAGCGCGGTGGCTAGCTTCGAGGTGGTGGCGTTCTGGCACGCGGTCGTACTGGTCGCGGTGGCCCTGCTCGTCGTACTGCTGATCACCCTGGTGATCGGCCGGATCCTCGGCAAGCACAGCGTGATCGACACCGCCTGGGGCTTGCTGTTCTGCGCTGCGGCCGGCACTGCGTTCGTCGCATCGGACGGACACGGCGACCGCACGCGGCGGGTGCTGCTGCTGGTCATGGTGTTGGTCTGGGGATTGCGGCTGGCGGCCCACATCGGCCGGCGCAGTATCGGCAAACCCGAGGATCCGCGCTACGAGCAGCTGCTCGCCGGCAGATCGACGAGTTACGCGCTGGCCATGGTCTACGGGCTGCAGGGCCTGTTGGCGCTGCTCATCGCGATGCCGGTGGTGGTGGGCAGCTTCACCGCGGGTTCGCTCACCCCGCTGGCCGGAGTGGGCGTCCTGGTCTGGCTGATCGGCGTGTGTTTCGAGGCCGTCGGCGACTGGCAACTGGAGCGCTACCGGGCCGACCCCGACCGGGGTGAGGTGATGGATCGTGGTCTATGGCGTTACACCCGCCATCCCAACTACTTCGGCGATGCCTGCGTCTGGATCGGCATCTTCGGCCCGGCAGCCGAGCGATGGCCCGGCGTGCTGACCGTCTTGTCGCCGGCCATCATGATCTACCTGCTGGCGTTCGGTTCCGGCAAGCGAGTGCTGGAACGCCGCATGTCCCAGCGCCCGGCGTATCGCGACTACATGCGACGCACCTCGGGTTTCGTGCCGCTGCCCCCACGCCAGGATTCGGCCCGACGCAGTCGGTGAGGCGGTCATACCGGAAGCCCGAATCCGGACGTACGGGCGCCTAGCTGTCGTAACCCGTGAGGTTGTTGACGGCGCGCCTGGTTGAAAGTGGGAGGACCTCCTGACGGAGTGGATGTGTCTAGGCATCGCTCCGAGGAGGTCCTCTTGGCTCACGCTAACGC
>Ga0157372_10000965_pt1 | contig 31343 bp, 27 predicted proteins | sample C55metaG_FD_115307 | JGI IMG/M metagenome (GOLD analysis project Ga0157372, IMG submission 115307) | Corn rhizosphere microbial communities from Kellogg Biological Station, Michigan, USA - C5-5 metaG | ecosystem: Host-associated > Plants > Roots > Rhizosphere > Soil | place: USA: Michigan...
GGTATCGGCCTGGTCTCCGTCGGTATCCTTTTGCTTTGGGACCTGCCCTTCTTCAAGAAAAAGAAGCTCTTCCAGTACATCCCGGCGCCGCTGGTCGTAGTCGTCGCCGGCATCGCCATCAGCGAGGCGTTGGAACAGGGTGGCTCACCGCATACCCTGGCCGCGCATCATCTCGTGAACCTGCCGGTCGCCGGGGACCTGGGAGACTTTTCGGCCTTCTTCCGCTTCCCCGACTGGCACTACCTCGGCAATCCCCAGGTTTGGATCACCGGGCTCACCATTGCGCTGGTCGCCAGCCTGGAAACCCTGCTTTGTATCGAAGCGATCGACAAACTGGATCCTTACAACCGAAGCACGCCTACCAACCGGGAGCTGAAAGCGCAGGGGATCGGTAACCTCATCTCAGGAATGATCGGCGGTCTGCCCATCACCTCGGTGATCGTCCGTAGCAGCGCCAACCTGAATGCCGGCGCCCGGACCCGCCTCTCGACGATCGTTCATGGCACGCTGTTATTGTTGTCCGTGTTGCTGATCCCGGGCCTGCTCAACGCTATCCCCCTCAGCGCCCTGGCGGCGATCCTGGTAATGACAGGCTACAAGCTGGCCAAACCGACCCTTTTCCGGGAGTTTCATCGCAAAGGCTGGGATCAGTTCGTGCCCTTCGTGGTGACCATCAGCGCCATCCTGCTGACCGATCTGCTCATCGGCATCCTCATCGGGACGGGCGTTGCGCTTTTCTTCCTGGTACGCAGCAATTTTCACTCGGCGGTGATGTTCGTGCCCGACGACAACAAATACCTGCTTCGTTTTCGGAAGGATGTCAGCTTTCTCAACAAACCAATTGTAAAACAACGGCTCGAGACCTTACCCGAAGGCTCAACCGTCCTGATCGACATGAGCCGCGCAGACTTTATCGACAGGGACGTGCTGGACGTCATCGATGAGTTCATGCACCATGCCCACCTGAAGAATATACGTGTACAGGTAAGAAGGAACAGCGTGGCAGAGGTAAAACACAAAGCAGCCTGACAAACACTATCTTTGTAAACGACAAAAATCAGCTCAATGACGCCGATAGAAAAACTATTACTGGAAAACAAAGCCTGGTCCACGGAAATAAAAGGAGACGACCCGGAATACTTCGAACGGCTTTCCCATTTACAAACGCCCGAATTCCTTTGGATCGGGTGCAGCGACAGCCGGGTACCGGCGGATAGGATCACCGGGACGCAACCGGGCGAGATCTTTGTCCATCGCAATATCGCCAACCTTGTCATCCATACGGATGTCAACCTTCTCAGCGTGCTTGACTATGCGGTCAACCACCTGAAAGTCAACCACGTCATCGTCTGCGGGCATTATGGTTGCGGCGGGGTCAAGGCGGCGATGACCAACCACGATTTCAAGTATGTGCTGAATATGTGGCTTCGGAATATAAAAGACGTATACCGGCTGTATACGAAAGAGCTGGACGCCATCTCCGACATCGATAAGCGGGCCGACCGGCTTGTGGAGCTGAATGTGAAGGAGCAGGTGCTGCATCTGGCAAAGACCTCCATCATCCAGCGGGCCTGGAAGAACGAGCGCCGGCCACAATTGCATGGATGGGTATATGGGCTCCGCGACGGACTGATCAAACCCATCTTCGACATGGATGCCGGATCGGCCATCGATCCGCTCTACCAGTATGATGATCTATAGTAATAGAGGCGGCCTAGCGGCCGCCTCTTATTTTCTGGATTGCCTGGCGGCAAAAGGTGCTTAACACCAGCCGGCCGCTCATCGCCGCCCGCTCGAGCAGGAGATGATCCCAGTGTTCGGTGCCTTTCCAAAGCGTCTGCTTCAGCAACGCCATGGCTTCGGGATTCGAATGGGCGAGATGACTCGCGAGATGCGCGATGGATTCGTCCATGCCCGTGACGGTATTGTGCAGTTCGGCGTAAAGACCGCGTCTTCTTGCCCATTCCGCGTCGCGCCATTGGGTTGCGTCGATAGCGAGGCTGCCGAAGTTGGATAGCCCGATCTTTCTTTCAACGGCGGGCCCCACGACAAAGGGGCCGATGCCGATCGCCAGCTCGCTCAGCTTGACGTCGGCACCGTCCGCCGCGATAGCATAGTCGGCTGCCGCTGCCATCCCTACGCCGCCGCCGACGCACTTGCCCTGGATACGGACGATGATGAATTTGGGGCATTTGCGCATCTCGTTGATCAGATGGGCAAACCCGCTGAAGAACTGGGTTCCCTGTTCGATCGTTTCGACGGCCAGCAGCTCGTCGAAGGAAGCGCCGGCGCAAAAAGCGCGTTCGCCGCCGGATTGCAGGACGATGACCTTTGTATCAAGGTCGTTGCCGCAAGCATGGATCTCGTGAGTGATGGCCTCGAGCAGGGCGCCGGGAAGCGAATTACTTTGGGGGTGGAAGAACTCGATGGTCATGACGCCGTTGTGGCGTTCGCATTTTACATAACCTTCCTTGATCTGTTTCAGCATAGCGATTATTGTTTTCTCATTACCATGGTGAGGATGGTGGCGACAGCCACGGACTCACCCGTATTATCATAGACATCCACATACCACTTTACGATGCCCCGGGGGATGTCTGTTTCTTCTCTTTTTTCCTGGGCGATCTTTTCCTTGCAGGTAAGCCGCACGCCGATCGTCGTACCGGCGTAGACGGGTTTCAGGAACCGGCACTCTTCCAGTCCGTAGTTGAGCATAACGGGTCCCTTTCCGGCGTCGACAAAGAGGCCTGCCGCGGCGCTGAGGATAAAATATCCGTGGGCCACCGGCCGCTCAAAGAGGGTACCTTCTATTGAAGTATGATCGGTATGCGCATAGAAATGATCCCAGCTTATATTGGCAAAGTTGACGATATCCGCTTCGGTGACCGTCCGTTTATGGGTGACAACGGTGTCCCCTATCTGTAGCTCTTCGAAATATTTCCGGAAGGGATGTTTCTCGTCCAGGGTCTGGCAGGCATGGGGCTGGTAGGTGTTCGTGAGATGGGTGATCATCGACGGGGAACCCTGTACCGCCACCCGTTGCATATAATGCTTTATGCCGCGGATGCCGCCCATCTCTTCTCCCCCGCCGGCGCGGCCGGGCCCGCCATGCACCAGCAACGGCAGGGGGCTGCCGTGACCGGTGCTTTCCTTAGCACAATCGTTATTTAAAATGAGGATTCGGCCATGGTGTGTCGCGGCGCCAAGCGTATACTCTCTTGCGATATCGGGGTCGGCCGTAACGATGGTGCTGCACAACGACCCTTTTCCCATCCGGGAAAGTGCGACGGCAGCCTCCATATGCTGATAGGGCATCAGCGTGCTGACGGGACCAAATGCTTCGATGGAATGCGGCTCTTCGGCCGAAAAAGGATGTTCGTTCAGCAGTAGCAGGGGGCTGAGATAGGCGCCGCGCGAAGCGTCGCCGTCGATCAGTTCCACGCTGTCGAGCGACCCATAAACCAGTTGGGAAGAGGCCAGCAGCTTCGACACCTGCGCTTTCACCTCTTCGCGCTGGGTCTGTCCCGCCAGCGGGCCCATTCTCACCTTCTCGTTCTCCGGGTTGCCGATAGGGGTCTGTGAGATGGCTTTTATCAGCGCCTTGCGGGCGTCGTCGAGTTTATTGGCCGGAACGAAAATGCGTCTCACCGCCGTACACTTCTGACCCGCCTTGATGGTCATCTCCTTTCGCAGCTCCTTGACGAATAAGTCCCATTCCGGCATGCCGGGCTCTACATCCTCGCCGAGGACAAGGCAATTGAGGGAATCGGCCTCCATATTGAAAGGAGTATTCTCTGCCAGCACGTGGGGATTTGCCTTTAACATCCTTCCCGTAGAAGCCGAACCGGTGAAAGTGACCACGTCCTGCGAAGTGACATGCTCGAGCAGATCGCCAGCGCTTCCGCAGATGAGCTGCAGGGCGCCCGGGGGCAGGATGCCGGAGGCGATGATCTCGCGGACGACGGCTTCGGTAAGAAAGGAAGTTACTGTGGCCGGCTTGACGACGGCAGGCACCCCGGCGAGTAAGTTGACGGCGATCTTTTCGAGCATGCCCCAGACGGGGAAGTTGAATGCGTTGATATGGATGGCGACACCTTCCTTGGGCACAAGCAGGTGCTGGCCCATAAAAGTCCCGCCTTTGCCGAGCGCCAGTCCTTCGCCGTCGAGACAAAAGGTTTCGTCGGGAAATTTGCGGCGCAGGGAAGCGTAGGAGAAGAGGTTACCGATACCGCCTTCGAGGTCGATCCAGCTGTCGGCCCGGGTGGCGCCGGTGAGGTAGCTGATGCGGTAAAAGTTATCTAAACGATTTTGCTCGCGGAGGTATAGTGCGAGGGCCCGAAGCATCCGGCCCCGTTCGGGGAAGGTCATCCGCCGCAGGGCGGGATTGCCTGTCCGGCGGGCGTAGTCGAGGATGGATGCGAAATCGAGGCCTTTTGTGGTGGCGTTAGCGATAATTTCCCCCGTGGCGGCATTAAAGAGAGGTTGTCCCTCTCCATCGCCCATAACCCAACTGCCACTGACATAGTTTCCAAGTTTCGGCATACGTGTACAAGCGTTTATCTACTTCAAAGCTAACGTATTTTACACCTTTCACGTTGCGTCAGACTGTCAGTAAATCCAGTTTGGTCGGTATTTTGTCCTTATTGCGGCATGGAAAGCAATTATTCATTTATTGACTATGCGCCGCAGCAAAACCACGATGCGGAGCTGCTGGACAGCTACTCCCGAACGATCACGGGAGTTGTCGGCCAGGTAGCGGAGGCGGTCGTTCATATACAGGTGCTGAAGCGCGCCGAGCCCGGTCGTGGCCGGCAGCGGGAATCCGGGCTCATACCGGCGTCGGGTTCCGGTTTTATCATCTCCTCCGACGGTTTTGTCGTCACGAACAACCACGTTATCGAAGGGGCCCGTGAGATCAGGGTCGCATTGGCGGATGGCCGGACGGTCAACGCCGACCTGACGGGTGCGGACCCCTCCACGGACATCGCCGTGTTGAAGATCGACGTAGCAGGATTGAAGTCCTTGTCTTTCGCGGATTCGGAGTCCCTGCAGCCGGGACAGATCGCCATTGCCATCGGCAACCCGCTTGGATTACAACATACGGTCACTGCCGGCGTCGTGAGCGCCCTTGGCCGGACGCTAAGGGCCAGCAACGGCAGGCTGATCGACGATATCATCCAGACCGATGCCTCACTCAACCCGGGGAATTCGGGTGGCCCGCTGGTAAACTCCCTGGGTCAGGTGATCGGCGTCAATACCGCCACGATCGCTTCTGCGCAGGGTCTCTGCTTTGCGGTCTCGTCGAACCTGGCCGCCTTTGTGGCAGGGAAACTGATCATGGAAGGGCGGGTCAAGCGAGCCTATCTGGGTATCGCAGGGCAGCTGGTCAATCTGACGGGAAGGATGATCGCCGCCAACCGGCTGGAAAAGAAGACGGGCGTCTATGTTTTTGAAGTTGTACCGGACCAGCCGGTTTACAATACTGAGATCCGGACCGGGGATATAATCGTTTCGTTCAACGGTCATCCGGTGGGAACAGTGGACGAGTTACACAAGCAATTACATGCGGACGTCGTAAACCGGCCGGTGGAGATGGAGGTGCTGAGAAATGGAAGGAAACAATCGTTGAGGGTGACCCCTGGCGAATCGCGTTAAGCTCTATCTCTCAGATCGATCTCGCTGCAAAGCGACATAAAGATCTCGTCGACATCGCCTTCGCCCTCGACATACACTACCTTGTCGTACTTTTTGTAGTGATCCGCGACGGCAGCAGTCTTTCTCTCATATTCGCTGATCCGGTTGCGGATGATCTCCTCGTTGACGTCATCGGCCCGGCCGGAGGTAAGGCCGCGATTGAGCAGTCTTTTGATCAGCTCGTTCTGGCTGACCTGCAGGGCAAGGACGACGGCAATGCTTGTACCTTTCTGATTGAGCAGCTTATCGAGAGCTTCGGCCTGGGCAGTAGTACGGGGAAATCCGTCAAAGAGAAAGCCGTGCGCCTGGGGGTTGTTATCGAGGGCGGAGCTGATCATTTCGATGACCACCTCGTCGGGAACCAGTTGCCCCTTGTCCATGAAGCTTTTAGCGGCTAGTCCAAGCGGCGTTTGGCCGGCGATCTCGCTACGGAGAAGGTCGCCTGTGCTGAGATGCTTCAGCCCATATCTGGAGATCAATCGTTCAGACTGCGTCCCTTTCCCGCTGCCGGGAGGACCAAATAGAATTAAATTGAACATAATACGTACTAACTTACCCTTGTGAGTTGACAAATATAACATACAGGCCTTAAAAAACAAGCATTATGGAACCAAAAGACCCCACAAAAAGGGAAAACAACCCCGTCTATTCACATACAGACTTCTCCCCCGTGAATATGACCGATGAGCAATGGAAGGAGATATTGCCCCGGAACGTCTATGATATTGCTCGGAACAAGGGAACGGAACGTCCCTGGACCAGCCCGTACGAAAGCTCCAGGGAGATCGGGACCTACTATTGTGCCGTCTGCGGCAACCCGCTTTTTCGCAGCGATACCAAATTCGAGAGCGGCTGCGGCTGGCCCAGCTTCTATGAGCCGGTCGGCAAAGGGAGCATCATCTATGCCGCCGACCATTCCTATGGGATGGATCGGACGGAGGTACTATGCGGCCGCTGCAAATCGCATCTCGGGCATGTGTTCAATGACGGCCCGCAACCTACGGGCCTGCGCTACTGCATCAACGGCGTAGTTTTGGACTTCGAGTAAGATTTCATTACATTTGCAGCCCGTTGAGCCGTCCGGGCTTCGCCCGGACAGCTCAAAAGCCAACTTAGCTCAGCTGGTAGAGCATTTCATTCGTAATGAAAGGGTCGTCGGTTCGATTCCGATAGTTGGCTCAATTATGCAGCTCTCTCATCTTGCCGAAACCCTTATCGGGTCGGAGATCGTCAAACTAGGAGGCGAGATCCGTGAGAAGATCCGAAAGGGAGAAAAGATCTACAACTTTACCGTAGGCGATTTCGATCCAGCTATCTTTCCCATCCCCCGGGAGCTGGAAGATCTCATCATCGACGCTTACCGCAAACATTTCACCAACTATCCGGCGGCCGAAGGCAATCTCGATCTGCGGGAATCCATTTCCGCCTTTCTGCAGGAAAGAGAAGGGCTGTCCTATAACACGAAGGAGATTCTCGTGGCCAGCGGCGGGCGCCCCCTGATCTATTCCCTGTTCCGGACGCTGGTCGACAAGGGAGACAAGGTCATCTACGCCGTTCCTTCCTGGAACAACAATCACTATACGCATCTGAACCAGGGCGAGCATGTCGTCATCGAAGCGGCGGCGGAGAATAATTTTATGCCCACCGCGGCGGCGTTGCAGCCCTATGTCCGCGAAGCGACGCTGATCTGCCTTTGCAGCCCGCAGAATCCCACGGGGACCACCATCTCCAAAAAGGACCTCTCCGCCATCTGTGAGCTGGTGATAGAAGAGAACAAGCGGCGCGCCGAAGGCGGGAAGAAGCTGTATGTGTTGTATGATCAGATGTACTGGCAGCTGACCTATGGATCGATCGAACATTATAACCCCGTTTCGCTCTATCCGGCGATGCGGGATTACACCGTCTTTATCGACGCCATCAGCAAGGCCTTTGCCGCTACCGGCGTGCGTGTAGGCTGGGCCTTTGGTCCGGCGGAGATCGTCAGCAAGATGAATGCGATCATGAGCCATATCGGTTCCTGGGCGCCGATGGCGGAACAAAAAGCAACGGCGGCATTCCTTACAAAGAAAGAGGCGATCGACGCTTTTCTCAAAACTTTTCGCGCCGCGGTGTCGGAGCGGTTACGGCAGATCCATGATGGATTTGTAACACTGAAGAAGGAAGGATTTAACGTGGATGTGCTGGCGCCTGAGGCCGCCATCTATCTGACCATAAAGATCGACCTCACCGGCAAACGGACGATGGAAGGAATCGAACTAAGCGACCAGCCTGCGGTCACCTCTTATCTCCTCAACGAGGCCGGGCTTGCGGTCGTGCCGTTCTCCGCCTTTGGCGCGGCAAAGAACTCTCCCTGGTACCGGCTTAGCGTCGGAACCTGCAAACTGGAAGACATCCCTGAAATGATCGGTAAATTGAGGACGGCGATGAAGAAGCTCGGCTAGAAAAAAGCATCTATCGATGCTGAGGCTGAATTAATTCTTATTGCAGATAAAGAAGAAGGGTTTCAATTCTTTCTGACGAACGATGCGTTGGATACTGTCGCGTTTATGCAGAGTCTTATGGCGGTTGATATCGAAGACTTCGTGAGCGGTACAAAAGGTTTCGATGGTCTCAAAATGGAACAACAGGTCATTCAGCTGCTCCAACTCACGCTCCATCGATTTTTCATTCATGTGTTCGTCCTTCACGAGAACAAGCAAATCCCTGTTACAAGTTTTCATTCTATTAGATTTTAATAACCAGACATCCCTTTGTTAACTCCGCAGCCACACTTCTTACTGCTGCCGCCGATTCCCCTGCCGGAACTACAGCCGAGGACTACAATGGTACTAATAAATAATAACAGAATCAATATCTGTTTTGTGGTTTTCATGGCTTATATCCTACTAATTTAACTATTTTGTACAGAAAATAGTATCTGCACTTGTCTGATCCTGCAAAAATTAACAGTCCCACCTACGGATCGCTAAAAGTTCTCATTGCTCCGCTGGACTGGGGACTAGGGCACGCAACAAGATGTTTTCCAATTATTAAGGAATTACTAAATCAAAGATGTGAGGTGATTATCGCTGCTACCGGCGTACAACGCGCGCTATTGCAGACGGAATTTGCGTCTTTGACCTTCGTAGATTTACCCGGGTATCGCGTAAACTACGGCAAAAATCGAGCCATTACGATAATACGGATGATCGCGCTGATTCCGAAAATCTTGATCTGCATCAAGCGGGAAAGGGCCTGGCTGCGCAGGTTTGCGGCGGAGGAAGGGCCCGACCTGGTCATCTCGGATAACCGCTATGGTCTGGCAGTCCCCGGGGTCTTCTGTGTTTTTATCACCCATCAATTGCGCATCCTGACGCCATTCGGCAGTTGGACGGATGGATTGCTACAAAGAATGAATTACAAACTCATCCGCCGGTTCTCCCGTTGTTGGATACCCGATATTGGCGGATCCGCATCGCTGGCCGGTGCGCTGTCGCATCCGAAGCGGATGCCGCAGGTGACTACCCGTTACATCGGGGTGTTGTCGCGGATGAGCGGGTCCGCCGCCACGGAAGGAACCTATGTCCTGGTTATCCTGTCCGGTCCCGAGCCACAAAGGACGGTGCTGGAAAAAGATATCCTGCGGCAGACGGCGTCAGTACCCGACCCGATCGTGCTCGTGCGCGGACTACCCGGCGGAGGGCGACCATTGAAGACTGCGCCCGCTACGGTCACCGCATATGATCATCTTCCATCTACAGAGTTGGAGCGGGTGATGGCAGGCGCGCGGTTGGTGATCGCGCGTTCGGGATATAGCACGGTGATGGATCTCGTGCGGATGCGCAAGCGGGCGGTGTTGATCCCTACACCCGGGCAGACCGAACAGGAATATCTGGGCCGCTATCTCGCGGCAAAAGGCTGGGCGGTGTGTATCCCTCAAAATAAATTCTCATTGGAAAAGGCGTTGAGAGTTGCCGTACCGGCGCAGGCCTGGCCGGCGGAGGACAAGGGCGAGCGCTTGCGCGCCGAAGTTCTTTCGGTGCTTGCTCAGTCCTGTCCCGCCTTGGGGTAATCAAAGAACCCGAATTGTGCGGTGGCCCGGAAGTCTTTCCAGGCGCCGGTCTCGCTCCTCACGACAAAAACGGCACAGGTCGGCATATTATCGACACGGGCCGCGTTGGTCAGGGTATTGACGAAGGAGGTAATACCGGGATTGTGCGAGAAGACTGCGACAGTGTCGTCATCGTCATCGAGGCCGTCGACCACCGCTTCGAAAACCGGCTGGGTGGCGTGATAAAGCTCGGGGATGAAGCGGATCTTCTTTTCTTTTACATCGTATTCATGCGCGAAGAGCTCGGCCGTCTGGCGGGCGCGTTTCGCAGGGCTGGAGACGAAGCGGTCGATCCCGATACCGGCCTTGATCAGCCGTTTGGCCATGGCGGGCGCATCGCGCTTACCCCGGTCGTTCAACGGCCGGTCGATGTCGCTCATGGACGCATCGTCCCAGCTGCTCTTGGCATGTCGGATGAGAAGGAGTGTTTTCACTGATCGAATTTCGCAAAAAATTTCGCCCGGTTAAATATCGAAGGCCTGGGAATTGATAAAATTGATCAGGGAGACCGTGTTTTTCAACTTCAGCTTCTTGAGGATGTTGTGCCGGTGCACTTCCACCGTCTTGAGCGAGATGCTAAGCTCCGAGGCGATCTCCTTGGACGAAAGACCCTCCTTCAGCGCCCGTACGATCTGCATTTCCCGGTCGGAAAGATTATTGATATCGGGATTGACCTGGTCCTGGTTGAGCAGCTGGTCCGACAGGATATTCTTTACTTCCTGGCAGATATAGACATGATTCTGGCTGACCTCGGCGATTGCCTGCAGCATTTCCTGCCGGGGGGAATTCTTGGTGACATAGCCTTTGGCTCCAAGGCGGAGCATCTTCTTGGCATAGGCGGGTTGGGAGTGCATGGATACGCCGATGATCTTGGACCCGGGAGAGTATTTGCGGATCATTTTCAGCACGTCGAAACCGCTCATCGGCGCCATATTGATATCCAGCAATACGACATCCGGGCGCTTGTCGCGGGCGAGCTCGACTGCCCTTTCACCATCGCCGCATTCAGCGACAACATCGAAATTCTCGTTCTTTCCCAACAAAAAACTCCAGGTCTCACGGATTAAAGTGTGATCGTCGACGATCATAATAGAAACTTTCTTCATAACGCTTGATTTTTTCTATCGGACAGAAAACTGCCAAACATTACTAACGGGATGCCTTAACCAGTGCGACGATGTTATCTTTTAAGGGGATGCGTGCTATTAGCTATATAATATTAAGGATTTTCTCTGATAACCGCAACCGAAGGGAATATTTTTTTACTAGTAGCCCCGGACGTTCTTTCCCTCCATGTAATTCAGGAAGGCCTTGTTAACGACCTTGTTACCCCCGGGCGTCGGGTAGTCGCCGGTGAAATACCAGTCCCCGGTATTCGTAGGACAGGCCCGGTGGAGGGACTCGATGGTCTGGAAGATGACCTGGACGGGGATGTCGATCTCGGGCGGAGTGATCAGCTGGGCGACCTTTTCGGCTATTTCTTCCGCCGTAAAAGGCTTATAGAGTCGTTGGACGACATTCTCGGTGTGCAGCTGGCCGGTGCGGGCGAGCTCCTTGCAGCGGTCATATATTTCCTGCAGGCAGTCTTCTTTCCCGCGTTCCTTCATCAGCTCCACCGCCGCCCGGAAGGCGATGAAATCCCCCAGCTTACTCATGTCGATGCCATAGCAGTCCGGGTAGCGGATCTGCGGGGCCGAGGAAACGACGATGATCTTTTTGGGCTTGAGGCGGGCCAGCATCCGGATGATGCTCTGCTTCAGGGTGGTCCCCCGTACGATGGAGTCGTCGATGACGACGAGGGTATCCACTTCCTTTTGGACCGTACCGTAAGTGACGTCATAGACGTGCTGCACCATTTCGTTGCGGCTGGAATCCTCCGTTATGAAGGTCCTCATCTTCACATCCTTGATGGCCACTTTCTCCACGCGTATCTTCCGGCTGAGCATCTCCCTCAGCTTGTCCTCGCTGAAATCCTTGCCCCAGGAAAGGATTCGTTGGATCTTCACCTTTTCCAGGTAGTCGTCCATACCTTTCCACAAACCGTAGAACGCCACTTCGGCGGTGTTCGGGATGAAAGAAAAGATGGTATTCTTGAGATCGTGGTTGATGGCATTGAGGATCTGTTCGCTGAGATTGTAGCCAAGCGCGATCCGTTCGCGATAGATCTTCTCGTCGCTGCCGCGGGAAAAATAGATACGTTCAAAACTGCAGGCCCGGCGCTCCTTTGGCTCGAGGATGGTTTCCACGCTCACCGTACCGTCGGCTTTGACGATAAGCCCTTTACCGGGCATCAGCTCCATGACCTCGTTCTCGCCGACGTTGAAGACGGTCCGGATGGCCGCCCGTTCGGAAGCGGCGACGACCACATCGTCGCTTATATAGTAATAGGCCGGGCGGATGCCATGGGCGTCGCGGAAAACGAAGCTGTCGCCGTTGCCGATCAGCCCGCCGACGGTAAATCCGCCGTCAAACAGGGGAACGGCCTTCCTCAACAGGCCCGCTACGTCGAGATTGCCGGGCGAAGCCTCATCGCCGCGGACCAGGAAATGATGGATCACTTCCATCATCGCGGCCAGGTCGCTTTGTTTCTGGAAATCGCCGGGGTCGATCCCGATCAGGTCGAACAGCTCGTCGGTATTGACCAAATTAAAATTCCCCGCCAAAGCCAGGTTGCGGGCGGGGATCGTATTGCGTTTGATGAACGGGTGGCAGAATTCTACAAGATTCTTGCCCTGGGTGCCGTAGCGGAGATGTCCGAGGAGCAGCTCGCCCAGGTGCGAGATATGTCCCTTCATCAGGCCCGGATGTTGGGTGATGTCGGGCTGGTATTGCTCCAGGTCCTTGACCTCGCCCATGATCTTCGAGAAAATGTCGGCAATCGGTTGGTGATTGGCGCTTCGGATGCGATGCAGGAAGGGATGTCCGGGTTCGATGTTCAACTTGACGGAGGCGACTCCTGCGCCATCCTGTCCCCGGTTATGCTGCTTTTCCATCAGTAGGTACAGCTTGTTCAAGCCGTACAGAACAGTGCCGTATTTCTGCAGGTAATAGGAGAACGGCTTGCGTAACCGGATGAATGCCAAACCGCATTCATGTTTTATTGCATCGCTCATCAATGTTTTGCGCGGCGGGTTTGCACCGCCTTACAAATGAGCCGCAAAGATAAGAAAAAACCCCCAGTCTTCATAGGACTATTGGGGGCGTCTTTCGTAGGATATTGATTCTTAACAAAAGTAGTTGTTAAAATGCTGATTTGCAATAAGTGCTTTTTGACAGCCGGCTAAATATAGGTCGCATTCGTGTTGATGAAATTGACGAGAGACGCCGAGTTCTTCAGCTTCAGCTTCTTCAGGATATTGTGCCGGTGTACCTCGACCGTTTTGAGCGAGATATTGAGGCTGGTGGCGATCTCTTTGGATGAGAGACCCTCCTTGATGAAGTTGATGATCTGCATCTCCCGTTCGGTCAGCGCATTGATGTTCGGCGAATCTTCCTTTTCATCGAGCAGCTGCTCGGAGATGATGTTCTTGATCTCGTCGCAGATGTATTTGTTCCCGTGGTTCACCTCGAGGATGGCCTTGATCATCTCTTCCTTGGAGGAATTCTTGGTTACATATCCCCGCGCCCCCATTTGCAGCATTTTCTTGGCATAGGCCGGCTGAGAGTGCATTGAAACGCCGATGACCTTGGAGCCCGGCGAGATCTTGCGGATGCGCTGGGTAGCTTCCAGGCCCGAGAAAGGGGTCATATTGATATCCATGAGAACGACATGGGGTCTTTTTGTTTTTGCCAGCTCTACCGCCTCCTGTGCGTCGCCGCACTCCGCTATCACCTGGAACCGGGAGTCGCTGTTCAGGATGTAACTCCAAGTCTCCCGGATCAGTTTGTGGTCGTCAGCAATCAAAATATTGATCTTACTCATATAGGATTGTTTTAAGAATGTATGATAGGTACTTGCACTCGTAATTTACAGCCCTGGCCGGGGGCGGACTGGATGGTCACCTTGCCGCCGAACAGATCGGCGCGGCTTGTGATATTGGACAGACCCAATCCCTTTTTCCCGGCCTTTCCGGGATCGAATCCTTTTCCATCGTCGGTGATGCTGAGCTCGATACATTGGTCGGCTTCCGAGAGGATCAGCTCGATGATGAGGTTCCGCGCCCCGGAGTGTTTCAGCACATTGTTGATCTGCTCCTGGATGATGCGAAAAAGCATCAGCTTCGCCTTATCGCTGATCTTCTCGTCGAAATTGCCTGCCGGATAGAACTCGACATGGATGGCGCGGGTCATCCGCAGGCTTTCCACGAGGTCGGCCACGGAATCCTGCAGGCCCAGATCGCCGATGCTTGCCGGGACCAGGTTCCGCGAGATATTCCGGATCTCATGGATCGCGCTATGGATATTGTCCGCACTGCGATTGATGAGACTCACGCGCTCTTTATGATCGTTCTTCGCCAGCTCGAGATACAGCTTGGTCGTCGACAGGATCTGGTTGATGTTGTCATGCAGCTCCTTGCCGATCTCCGCTCTTTCTTTTTCCTGCGCGTCGACCATGGCCTGGGCGATCAGCTTCTGTTTATTCAGCTCTTGCCGGATCAGCCGGTCTTCCGCCTTGCGGCTTTCGATGATCATGGTCACCAGATTGGCGACCCTTTCGAACGTATTCATTTCCGCTTCGGTCGGCGCCTTGACGGTTGTATAGTATACGGCAAAAGCGGCAAGGACTTCGCCCTTCCCATTGATCACCGGTATCGACCAGCAGGCCCGAAGCCCGAACGAAAGGGTAAGATCGCGATATCCCGCCCAGAGGGGATCGGTGGCGATATCCGATACGATGACGGTCTCTTTGCGGAACATCGCGGTTCCGCAGCTGCCGGCCCTGGGTCCGATGGGAAGGCCATCGATTGCATGAGCGTAAATGGCGGGTAGACCGGGCGCCGAAAGCAATCGCACGCTCCTGGTGTCCTCGTCGAGCGTGAGGACGCAGCAATACATCCCGGGAAATATCTTTTGAATGCCTTTGAGGAAGAAATTGAGCAGCGAGCGAAGAGACATCCGCCTGGCGGTATTCAGTTCGAGCACCTTTTTCTCGAGGGCCAGCAGCGCCTCCTGTTTTTTCCGCAGGGTCACTTCCTTGAAATACGCAAACACTCCCTGGTCGGAGGGATAGAGACTCATTTCGAGCCACCGGTCGGTGCGTTCATGGTATTGTTCAAAAGTAACCGTCATCTTCTTTTTGAAAGCCTTATGAAAAGACTGCCAGGTGTCGGTACCGGCCACCTCGGGTAATTTATCCCAGATGGATTGACCGATCATCTCTGCTGCGGAAAGACGGGTGATCCTTTCTGCTTCGTGGTTCCATAGCGTTACCCTGAAATGTTGATCCAGGGCAAAAAATCCATCCGTTATCCCATCCAGGATGCTGGCAAGATCCTGCTGTACCAGCTTGACCTCCGTCACGTCCCTGTTCAGGGCCATAATGCCCGTGATCTGTCGGTTGTGATCCCGTACGTAACGAATGGAGCAAATAAGGTACGATTTTTTTCCCGCACTGGAAAGATAAGTGGCCTCTCCTTCCCAAATCCCGCGCTCGCGGAGGGTCTCGTAGGCCGCTTCCTCCGTTGTATTCAAATAATCATAATGTATCAATTCCCGCAGGGATTGGCCGATGGCCAGGGGCGCCGGCAGGTTATAAAACCGTTCCGCCGCATTATTCCAGTAAATGATCCGGTGTTCCAGGTCGGTTGTGATGATAATATCCGACACCTGCTTGATGAGGTTTGCCGCGGTCTCGGGTACGGCCGGATCGGGGGCGGAACGCCGGCGGTCGGACTCAGGAAAAGGGCCGGCGTAGATCTTCAATCCCGTCAGCTGCCAGCCGCCGCCATGGGAATTCGGCGGATAGCTTGGGGTGGCGATCCACCGGATGACGAACGACCGGGTGCCCGAGCCCTGGATGGTCAGATCGAGGGTTCCCGGCAGTCCCTGCCGGATATTTTCCCTGGTAAGTCCCGGCTCGATCCTTCCCAATTGGGGAAAGATGTCCAGTACGCTCGAGCCGATAAATGAGTGGATATTCCTTCGCTTTAGTAGTGCGGCAACGCGGGTGCAGGTGGATAAAATGACCCCCTCCGGGGCTATATCCATAAAATAAGGTTGGCGAAACTGCTTTGTCGTAGGCACGGACTTTTGGGCACTACTTAGCATACAAATGAAAGGAATTGAGCTATCAAATTACTAAAGAAGCCCGTATAGCCTACGAAATAATATGTTATTTCGCAGCCCCTAAGTGTAAATATCTAAGATATGATCCACTGCTAATTACCTGCAGTTGCGGGGGGATTGATCTGCCATTTGGCAAGGTTGCCGCAGTTGCGATATTCCCCGTCGATCATGATATAGAAGGTGGGGATCTTGGCCACGAACCATTTTTCCAATGCGGCGCTACGTTTTTGGTCCAGGGCCCTGGCCGCGATGCGGTCATAGTCGTCCCGGAGGTTCTCCCGGTGCGGCTCCGATTTGGAAAGCATCTTTACGATCCGGACGCCTTTCTTATTCCGCTCGTCGGTGAAAGTAGAGGGCTTCGATATCTCGCCGGGTTTCAGGTTGGACTCTTTCAATAAAAGTACGAGGTCTTTGTCCATATCGGAAATGGTCAGGAAGGTGCTGCCGCTGCGGTTCATGACCTGGCCTGCCGTAGATTTCTGGGCGTCGTCGCCATAAAGGGACACGGCCTGACCAAAAGTAAGGGTGCCATTGACCAGCACCGTGCGGATCGAGTCCAGCTGCTTGCTGGTCTCGTCGACCTCGGGCTGGGTGATCTGCGGGATCTTCAGGATATGCCGTACGACGGCGTCATCGCCATTGCGGCTTACCATCTGGATGATATGATAGCCGAACTTGCTTTTTATCACGGGGGATACCTGGCCTTCCTTCAGCCGGAATGCGGTGGCGAAGAATACCGGGTCCCAGGATTTGCTGTCGGCGCGGTTCAGTTCGATGATGCCGCCTTTTTCCTTGCTGCCGGGGTCATCCGAATACAAGCGGGCAAGGAACTCGAATTTCTTCTGACCGGACTCCACCTGCTGCTTGTATTCGTTCAGCTCGTCGATGGCGAGCTTCTCGATATCATGACTGGCCTTGGGGTAGATGACGATCTGGCTGAGCTGCATTTCGGATTCGTAAAAGATGCGTTTGTCCTCGGGGATCTTGTCGAAATATTCTTTTACTTCCGTAGGCGTAACGGTCATGCCTTCCACTACTTTTCTGCGCATCGCGTCCGCAAGCCGGTTTTCGCGGATCGGCTGCATGAAGTCCATCTTGGCCTGGTAGATGGTCCGCTGGGCGATCTGTTCAAAGGCTTCCTTGCCGCCATACAGGTTGATGAAGTACCGGATGCGCTGGTCCACTTCCGCCTCCACCTCCTCGTCGCTGACGGGGAGGGAGTCCTTCTCGGCCTGGAGCACCAGCGCCTTCTGGATCAGCATTTGGTCGAGGATGCTGCACTCGTCGACCCCTTTTACCTCCTGCCCGCCGTTATTCCGCTGCATATCCGCGAGCTGAGTGACGAGATCGGATCTCAGGATGATCTTGTCGCCGACGATGCCGGCGATCTTATCGGCAACCACTTTTTCCTGCGCAAAGGCAGAAGCGGTGATCAAAAGCAGCAGCGTGGGTATGACGAGTTTGCGTAACATGAGCCAAATTTAACATGGATGAAATGTTAAATACCCCCATACGGGGGTATTTAACAAAAGATTACAGCGTGCGCTTTACTTCTTCTTCTTCGTAGGCCTCTACGATATCGCCGACGCGGATGTCGTTGTAGTTCTTGATGGTGAGACCGCACTCCATGCTCGAGGGAACTTCCTTCACATCGTCCTTGAAACGCTTCAGGGAAGCGAGCTCGGCGGTGGCGCCTTCACCTACGGGATAGATCACGATGCCATCGCGAACGAGGCGGATCTTCGAGTTGCGGAAGATCTTTCCGTCGAGGACATAACAGCCGGCAACGGTTGCCTTGTCGAACTTGAAGACGTTGCGGACCTCGACATTGGCCACGATCTTTTCCACGACCTTGGGTTCCAGCAGGCCTTCCATGGCGCTCTTGACCTCTTCGATGGCGTTATAGATGATGGAGTAGGTCTTGAGTTCGACGCCTTCGTTCTCCGCGAGGCGGGAAGCCTGCGAAGAAGGCCGGACGTTAAAGCCGACGATGACGGCGTCGGAGGCGGTGGCCAGCAGGACATCGCTCTCCGTGATGGCGCCCACGGCCTTGTGTACGACCCGTACGGCGATCTCTTCGGTGGACAGCTTTTGCAGCGAGTCGCTGAGGGCTTCCACGGAACCGTCCACGTCGCCTTTGATGATGAGGTTAAGCTCTTTGAAGTTGCCGAGAGCAAGCCGGCGGCCGATCTCATCCAGGGTGATATGCTTCTTGGTGCGGATACCTTGTTCGCGGAGGATCTGGGCGCGTTTGTTGGCGACTTCCTTGGCCTCGCTTTCGTCCGCAAAGACTTTAAATTTCTCCCCGGCCTGCGGAGCTCCGTTGAGACCCAGCAGCAGCACCGGTGAGGAGGGAGGCGCGTCTTCGATACGTTTGTTCCGTTCGTTGAACATGGCCTTGACACGGCCGAAATATTGTCCTGAAACAACCAGGTCGCCATTGCGGAGGGTCCCGTTCTGCACCAGCACTGTCGCCACATACCCGCGACCCTTATCAAGGGAAGCCTCGATGATACTGCCGCTCGCTTCCCTTTCGGGGTTGGCTTTCAGATCCAGCAATTCTGCTTCCAATCCTATCTTCTCCAGCAAGGTGTCGACGTTCAGCCCTTTTTTTGCCGAGATCTCCTGCGACTGGAACTTTCCACCCCAGTCTTCCACAAGAATATTCATCCCCGCCAATTGCTCCTTGATCTTTTCGGGGTTTGCACCGTCTTTGTCTACCTTATTGATGGCGAACACCATCGGCAGGCCGGCGGCCTGGGCATGGGAGATCGCTTCCTTTGTTTGAGGCATAACGGCGTCATCGGCGGCCACGACGATCACGGCAACGTCGGCCGCTTTTGCACCACGCGCACGCATCGCGGTAAAGGCTTCGTGACCCGGCGTATCGAGGAAGGTTATCTTCTTCCCGGCCGCGGTCGTCACCTGGTAGGCGCCGATATGCTGGGTAATGCCGCCAGCCTCGCCGGCGACCACATTGGCGCTTCGGATATAATCCAATAACGATGTCTTACCGTGGTCGACGTGACCCATGATGGTCACGACCGGCGAACGGGAGACCATATCTTCAGGATCGTCGTCTTCTTCCTCTTCCTCCATTTCCGCGGCGTCATCGATCCCGATGAACTCGACGGTATAGCCGAATTCCCCGGCTACCAGCTCGATAACGTCGGCTTCCAGCCGCTGGTTGATGGATACCATCATCCCCAGGCTCATACATTTGCCGATGACTTCGGCATAACTGACATCCATCAGGTTGGCGAGCTCGCTGACGCTGATGAACTCGGTCACCTGCAGCCGGCTGTCGAGCATTTCCTCTCCGGCAGCCTGTTCGGCCATTTCGTCGCGCTTGGCGCGGCGATACTTCGCTTTGAGGCTCTTTCCGCGACCACCGGCGCCGGCCAGTTTGGCCTGCGTCTGCCGGATCTTTTCCTGTATCTCTTTTTTGTCGATCTCTTTTGCTTCACGGGGTGCATGCCTCGGGTCCTGCCGGCGATTGCCGCCGCCCTGACCGCCATGACCATGACCGTGTCCGCCCTGGCCCGGACCGCGCCCACCCCCGGTGTTCCGCTGGATGGGGATACGGCCCTGTCCCGGAGGACGGGTATTTCCGCCGCCGGAATGCTGGCCGCCGCCATGGGGCCTTCCGCCGCCACCCTGCTGCTGGCCGCTACCGCCACCGTGTTGATGATCCTTCTTTTCGATGGGGATCCGTTTGCGCTTCCGCTTTTCTTCGGAAGGCTGCTTCGGCCGGGTATCGTTGTTGACCGGCAACTCGATCTTCCCAAGGATCTTGGGGCCTTCGAGCTTTTCGGCCTTGATATTCTCGATCATCGGAGGCGTCTCGTGCTCATCCGCCGCCGGTTCTTCTCCATGCTTCGCGGGTTCGGACTCTTCCTGCACGGCTTCGTGTTCCGGCTCTTCCTTTACGGTCGCGACCGGCTCCGCCACGGGAGGAGCCGCCTGGACAACAGGCTGCGGCTCGGGCGCCGGCTCTTTGGACTCCTCGGCAACCGGCTCCGCCGGCGTTTCCTTTTCCGGACCCTTCTTGACGCCCTTCTTGGGCCGGGTGGAAGAATCGATGGCCGAAAGATCGATCTTGTTGATCACCTTCGGGCCTTCCAGCTCCGGCGCCTCGATCTTAACGACTTCAGGCTCTTCGGCTACCGGCTCGGGCGCCGCCACAGACGCCGCCTTCGGTACAGCGCCAACAGGTGGGGGCGTCGCCACCACTACGGGCTTCTCCTCCACGACAACGGGAGGCGGCGCCTCTTCCTTCGCCTTCTTTACTACTGGCGGCGCCTCCTTCTTAAACGGAGACACCTGCTGTTGCTGCGTACTTTCCTCTTCTTTCTTCTTCTTCGCTTCAAGGCTTCCCTTGGGCAGGTCGATCTGGTCGCTCTTTATCTTGGCAACCTTATCTCCCTGGAATTCCTGCTGCAGGGAACGATACATCTCATCGGAGAGCTTTGCATTCCCCCGAAGGTCATCCGCACTGAATCCTTTGCCCACCAGGAAGTCCACCAGGGTATCTTTCCCGATGTTGAATTCCTTGGCGGCAGCCATTAAGCGTAATGTCGTTGTTTCTGCCATATTTGCTTCAAAAATAGGACTATTTAATTCATGAGCCCACCAATAAATTGGCGGTCCAGTGGCTCTATTCTATCCCTTGTCAAACTCTTCTTTCAGTACCCTTCTCACATCGTCGATGGTCTCCCGTTCGAGATCCGTTCTTCTTTCCAGCTCTTCAGCCGTAAGCTCCAGCACGCTGCGGGCCGTATCGCAACCGATACGTTTGAGTTCATCGATGACCCATGTTTCTATTTCGTCGCTGAATTCTTCCAGGTCGATGTCGAATTCTTCGGGCTCGCCCTCATTATCCCGGAATACGTCGATGGTATAACCGGTCAATTCCTGGGCCAATTTGATATTGACGCCCTTGCGGCCGATGGCCAGGGAGACCTGGTCCGGCTTTAAATAGACATTCGCATGCGACTTTTCGCTGTTCAGCTCCATATTTGTGATCCGGGAAGGCGTCAGCGAACGCTGGATCAGCAACTGGGTGTTGTTGGTCCAGTTGATGACGTCGATATTCTCGTTCTTCAGCTCGCGGACGATGCCATGGATACGGCTTCCCTTCATCCCTACGCAGGCGCCTACCGGGTCGATCCGGTCGTCATAGGATTCTACGGCAACCTTTGCCCTTTCACCCGGTTCGCGAACGATCTTCTTGATGACGATCAGCCCGTCGAATATCTCCGGTACCTCGATCTCGAGCAACTTGGCCAGGAAATCGGGGCTGGTCCTCGACAGGATGATCACCGGCGAGTTGTTCTTCAGCTCCACTTTCTTGACCACGGCGCGGATACTCTCCCCCTTCTTGAAGTAATCCTGGGGAATCTGTTCCGATTTGGGCAGGATCAGCTCGCTGCCATCCTCGTCGAGCAGAAGGATCTCCTTCTTCCACACCTGGTAGACCTCGGCACTTACGATCTCCCCAACCCGCTCGGAATATTTTTTTACAAGAACGTTCTTCTTCAGATCGCCGATCCGGCTGGCCAGCGTTTGCTTGGCAGCCAGGATGGCGCGACGGCCGAAATCCAGGATCTCCACTTCTTCATACAACTCCTCCCCAACTTCATAGTCAGGCTCGATCTTGGTCGCATCGCTATAGGCAATCTCCGCCAGGGGATCGTTCACCGAGCCATCTTCCACGATGGTCCGGCGCCGCATGATCTCCAGGTCACCCTTTTCCGCATTCACAATTACGTCAAAATTCTCGTCGCTTCCGTACTTCTTCCGCAACAAAGTTTTGAACACGTCCTCTACCACCTTCATCATGGTGGGGCGATCGATATTTTCGGCTTCCTTAAAGTCCTGGAAGGCTTCAATCAAATTGATACTTGCCATAGCACTGAATTTAAAGCTCTAGAAAACTACTTGAATTTTTGTTGTTTTTATGTTATCGAATAAAAAAGTATGGTTGATCACTTCTTTTTTCTTGTTCTTTCCCCTGACCTCTTCGACGATAATGCCGTCCTCGCTCACTTCCAGCAGCCGGCCTTCCTTTTTGGAGCCATCCTGCAGCACCAGTTCCACCTGGCGGCCGATATTCTTCCTGTACTGCCGCAGCAGCTTCAGGGGTTCGTCGAGCCCGGGGGAAGACACCTCGAGGGAAAAATCACCCGTTGGGAACAGTCCCGACTCCTCAAGCTTCTTATAGAGGGCGCGATTGTATTGTACGCATTTTTCGATGGAAATCCCCTGATCGCCATCGATAAACACTTTTACATTATTGGTTGGCTTTATCCGGACGTCCACCAGGAAATAACCGGATTCCCCGGCCAAAAGGGCCTGTACCAATCCTTCTACGGCTTTTACTGTTTCGTTGACCATTTCCAATTCCTCCTTGGGCAAGAAAGCGAGAAGGGAACGATTCCGTTCCCTTCTCTGGTTTCTTCTTAGCTGTTGCAAAGGTACGATATTTCGTTCCCTTTCCCCAAATATTTTTACTTTTAAGAAAAGAAAGTGCATGCCGCAGCCCGATAATTTAGGATCCTTCTTTGCCGAAAATAAAACGCTGATAAAGGAATACTTAGAGACACGCCTGGAGATCTACCGGCTGCAAAGTCTTCGCTTTTTTGCCCGGTCGGCGGGATATTTTGCGTGGATCCTCCTGTCCTTGTTCCTGGCCTTTCTGTTCCTGCTTTTCGGCGGAATGATGACGGCCTTCTGGTTCTCCGAACTTTTTCACAGCTATTTCAAAGGATTTGGCCTGGTGACCCTGATGATCCTGGTGGTCTTCGTCCTCCTTGCCATCTTTCGGAAGGTTTTATTCGTAAATCCTGTGATTCACAGCATTATCCAAAAATCCAAAGAAGAGGAGGAAGACAATGCCCAATCGTAGCAAGGCCGATCGCAGCATGGACGCCCTCGATCAGGAGATCCGGCGGCTGCGCGTAAAGGCAAAACAACTGGAAGAAAAGATCGACGACAATTTCAACTACTTTCAACAACACTCCGGGAGTATGTTTGTTCGCTCCCTGCTTCCCCGCAGGATCGAGGACGAAGAGCAGGTCACCGGGCTGCGGCTGCTGGACATCGCGCTGCAAAACGAGAAGCTCCAGGGTATCTTGCTTAAATTGGCTGATATCATTGCCGAGAAGCTCGGAGACGGCCTTAACTGGCTGACAACCAGGGTCTTCAAAAAATAGTTTGCGGCTTTAACAGGCTTTTTTCGAACCATTGCCTACCTTAGCGGGTAATATAGTTATGGCTTTATCTGAGATATTCTTCCTGGCGATCGTATTCTACCTGCTGTACCGGTTCGTGTTCAATTTCATCGTACCCGTGGCCCGGACGACCCGTCACGTGCGTCAGCAGTTCAGGAATATGCAGGACGCTCAGGAGTCTATGCGGCAGCACCAGGCCGGCGGACAGCAAGCCCGGCCCACCGAGCCCCAGCGGCCCGCGCAGAAACCCCGATCAGACGAGTATATAGATTTTGAGGAAATCAAAGACTAGGACCCGATGATGGCCCTTCGGGCGCCGGGTCCAGGACCCATCACCACTGAAAATCCAGCAGGCTGATCCCCGGCCGTAAAAACAGCCCCTTCAATCCCGCCTGCTCAGCTCCTTCCACATTGACGATCGCGTCATCCACGAATAGGGTCTCCTGCCCTTCGAGCCCGTTCTCCCGAAGGATATACTCATACGAAGCCTTGTCGGGCTTCCGCATTCCCAACAGATGAGAATAATAGGTCCTTTCAAACAGGTCCTCGAGTGACCCCGATCCGAACGTCCGGGTATAAATGCCCTGCAACGCCGCCAGGTGCAGCGCGTTCGTGTTGCTGAAAAGAAAGATGCGGTAGTTCTTCTGAAGCTGCTTCAGCAGTGCGATCCGTTCGGGAGGAAAATCGAGCAGCAACGCATTCCAGCCGTCGATAATGGCCTGGTCGGAGGCAATAAGCCCGCCCGTCTCGCGGATGGCGTCGATGAATTCCCGGTCGGTGATCCTGCCTACTTCATAGTCCTTGAAAAACGAGGCGGCATGGCCATGGCCGAAATATTCCCGGATGTTCTTCAGCCCCAGCGCGACAAAAGCATCTGTCGTACGCTGGTTGTCCAAATTGATGATAACCCCGCCGAGGTCGAAAATGATGTTCTTTATTCCACGCATAGGTCGATTAGTAGTGCAACAAATATAGGTACAAATATTCCACTACCGACCCGCCATAAGGCTGAACGGTATTTCCTTAACATTGTGCGAATCGCCACCGACAAAAAGCCGGAATTCACCGGGTTCATAGATGTGCTGCAGCCGATCGTTATAAAAGCGAAGTTTTTCCACATCGATGGTAAAATTTACCTTCTTCGATTCACCCGTTTTCAAAAATACCTGCTCAAACCCTTTTAGCTCCTTTACCGGCCGCACGACGCTGCCAACGAGATCGCGGATATACCATTGAACCGTCTCGCGACCGTCAACGCCTCCGGCATTGGTGACCGTAACGGTGGCCGTTAGCGAACTGCCGGCGGAAAAGGAAGGCGCGCTGAGCTGAAGATCGCTATAGACGAACCGGCTATAGCTGAGTCCAAAGCCGAAAGGATAACGGGGATCGTTGGGAAGATCGGTATAGGCCGAGACATAATTGACGTCGGAGTCGTTCTTCGCCGGGCGGCCCGTCGGGAAATGATTGTAATAAATGGGTATCTGTCCCTCCGTCCGTGGAAAGCTCATCGGCAGTTTCCCCGACGGATTGTAATCCCCGAACAATACGTCTGCGATGGCCTTCCCCGCCTCGGTGCCCAGCCACCAGGTGTACAAAATGGCGTTCGCATGATCGGCCGTATAATTGAACACGGTCGGCCGGCCTGCGCTGATCAGGACGACGACGGGCTTGCCGGTTGCTACGACCGCGCGGACAAGCTCTTCCTGTACGCCGGGAAGATGGATGCTGCTACGGCTCTTGGCCTCGCCGGTCATGTCCGGCGCCTCACCGATATTCATGACCACGACATCCGCCTGCCTGGCGACCTCGGCCGCTTCCGCAAAACCAGCCGTCGACGTGTCGGTGATGCCGCAACCCCGGGCATACAAAAGCCGGGTTCCGTTACCCAGCTTGTCCTGGATACCGGTCCAGGGCGAAATGATGCGCACAGAGTCATCGGCCCACGTGTAAGACCAGAACCCCAGGTTCTCCCGAACCGACTTCATAAGTGGCCCGATTAGCGCAATGGTCTTTGTCTGTTTGGACAACGGGAGCAGCTGACGATCGTTTTTCAGCAGGACGATACTTTTCCGGGCCATGTCCTCGCCGATGGCCAGGTTATCCGGGTTGTTCCACTGTTGCTGCTCGCGCTGAACATTGCAAAAACGAAAAGGATCGTCGAACAGCCCCAGCTCGAATTTTTTGGTCAGGATGCGGCGTACCGCCTCGTCGATCAACTCCACCTTTACCTTTCCTTCGCGGACCAGCGCGGCCAGGCTGGTGATATAACTCCGGCTTTCCATATCCATATCGCAGCCCGCCGTGACCGCAGCCAATGCGGCTTCTTTATTATCTTTTACATAGCCGTGGGGGATCATCTCCCCTACGCTGCCCCAATCACTGACGACAAAACCCGTGAACTTCCATTTTCCTTTCAGGACCTCGCGCTGCAAATAGGCATTACCTGTCGCGGGGATGCCGTTGAGGTCGTTGAAGGAATTCATAAAGGTGGCGGCCCCGGCTTCTTCGGCGGCCCTGAAGGGCGGCAGGTAGATCTCCCAGAGGGTGCGCAGGCTCATGTCGACGGAATTGTAGTCTCTTCCCCCGATGGCGGCGCCATAGGCGGCAAAATGCTTGGCGCAGGCCATGACGGCATCGACATCGCCCAGCTTCTTTCCCTGGAATCCCAACACCCGGGCCCTGGCGATACTGGAACCGAGATAGGGATCTTCGCCGGCGCCTTCCATCACCCGTCCCCAGCGGGGGTCCCGGGCGATGTCGACCATGGGGGCAAAGGTCCAGTGAACACCCGCCGCCGCGGCTTCCTTTCCGGCTACGCGAGCCGCGCCCTGGATCGCCGCCAGGTCCCAGGAAGCGGCCTCCGCCAACGGGATGGGAAAGGTGGTCCGATAGCCGTGGATGATGTCCTGGCCAAAGAGCAGTGGGATCTTCAGCCGGGATTGCATCGCCATCTCCTGTAGCTGCCGCGTGTGTTCCACGCCGGTGACATTGAGCATCGAGCCAAGCCGGCCGCGCCGGATCTGGTCCTGTTTGTCGCCGTCCTTCGTGATCGGCCCGGTCGCCTTCCAGTCCCCATTGTACTGGTTCATCTGCCCGATCTTCTCGTCGAGGGTCATCAGCTTCAGCACCGAATCGACACGTTGGGAAATACTTTTCTTTTGCGCACCGGCGATGCCCGGGATCAGGGCGCCGATAAAGAGCCCTGCACAAATAGTTCTTTTCATATTATTTAGTCCAATTAACCTTCGCCGACTTTACATCGCGGCTGTTGCCGCCGACCATGATCACAAAATCCCCCGGCTCCCAGTCATACTTGAGATCGGCATTGTAGAACTTCAGGTCGGCCGGTTTGATCACAAAACTGACCTTCCGCGATTCGCCGGCCTTCAGATCGATCTTCTGAAAACCCTTCAGCTCGCTTACCGGGCGGGTCATGCTGCCCACGAGGTCGCGGATATACAACTGCACCACTTCTTTCCCATCCACCGGCCCGTCATTGGTCACGGTGACCGTGGCGGTCAGCGGCTGATCGCCTTTCATGCTCGCGCTGCTAAGACTCAGATCGCTATAAGTGAAATGCGTATAGCTGAGCCCATAGCCAAAGGGATAGACGGGATCGTTGGAAACGTCGAGATAGTTGGAGCGGAATTTCTGGAACCATGCGCCTTCTAGCGGGCGGCCGGTATTCTTATGATTGTAGTACAACGGCACCTGCCCCACATTCTGCGGCCAGGTCGTCGTCAGCTTTCCCGAGGGGTTCACCTTGCCAAAGAGGACATCGGCAATGGCATGGCCCGCCTCCGAGCCGCCAAACCATACATCCAAAATGGCCGGCGTGGCATCATTCTCCCATTTGATAGCCAGGGGACGGCCGGTGAACAACACCAGCACGACCGGCTTTCCCGTAGCAAGCAGCGCCTTCAACAGGTCTTGCTGCGCCTGGGGAATGCTGATATTACTGCGGCTGCTGGACTCGCCGGACATTTCGGCGGACTCGCCAAGGGCGGCAACGACAACATCGGCCTGGTTGGCGGCGCTGACGGCCTCCTGGATGATCTCTGCAGCAGGGCGGCGATCGCGGTGCAGGTTCTTGCCGAACATGCCTGCCCGTTGTTCAAAAACACTATCATAGTCGAGGTTGGAGCCCTTCGTGTAGATGATCTTTGTTCCTTCGCCGGCCACATCCTTCAATCCCTGCAGGACTGAGATGGACTTTTCGAAATTCGCGGCCACGCTCCAGGTGCCGGGCATATTCTCTTTGTTATCGGCCAGCGGTCCCACGAGGGCGATGGTTCCGCCTTTCTTCAGGGGCAGTACATTTCCCTTGTTCTTCAACAGCACGAAGCAGTCGGCAGCGATCTGCCGGGCCGTATTGCGGTTGGCATCGGTAAAGATCTCCGTCGACGCCCGGTGTTCGTCGCAGTATTTATAAGGGTCGGCAAAAAGGCCCAACTTATACTTTGCTTCGAGGACGCGGCGGCAGGCCTGGTCAATCTCCGCCTGCGTAACCTTGCCCGCTTGCAGCGACTTCTTCAGGGTGGTAAGAAACCCTTCGCTGACCATGTCCATATCGATACCTGCCTTTAATGCCAGCGCCGAAACGGTTTGCAGATCGCCGAGGCCATGAGGGGTCAGCTCCATGATCCCGGTGTAGTCGGTGACGACAAAACCTTTGAATCCCCACCGCTTGCGCAGCACATCGGTCATCAGCCAGCGGTTGGCCGTAGCCGGAACGCCGTTGACGTCATTGAAGGAGGCCATAACGCTGCCGACGCCGGCGTCGACTGCCGCCTGGTAAGGCGGCAGATATTCATTGAACATCCGCACGGGGCTCATGTCCGTGGTATTGTAATCCCGACCGGCTTCTGCGGCGCCATAAAGGGCATAGTGCTTGACGCAGGCCATGATATCCGACTTCCCCGAAAGATCGCCCTGGTAACCCCTGACCATCGCCTTTGCGATCTGCGATCCCAGGTAGGCGTCTTCCCCGTTGCCTTCGGCGATCCGCCCCCAACGGGGATCCCGGGCGATATCGACCATCGGCGAAAAGGTCCAGCAGATGCCGTCCGCGCTGGCTTCCGTAGCGGCAACCCGGGCGCTCTTCTCAACCTCGGTCATATCCCAGCTGCAGCTAAGACCCAGGGGGATGGGGAACACCGTCTCATAACCGTGGATCACGTCCATGCCGAAGATAAGGGGGATCTTCAGCCGGCTCTTTTCAACGGCGATCCGCTGCACCTCTTTGATCTTGGCGACGGATTTAATGTTGAACAGTCCGCCGACAAGACCCTGTTCGATCTTCTTCGCGATGTCGGAATTGCCCGCCTGGCCCGTGGTAATATCGCCGGCGCCGGGTAGATTGAGCTGACCGATCTTTTCATCGAGGGTCATCTTACCCATCAGGGCCGTGACAAAAGCGTTCATTTTTGCGTCCGAAGCAACCTGGGCCCTGACGGTGGCGCCGAAAAGGAGACAGGCAAGAAATGTCAATGCTGCTTTCATATGTTAGTTGACTTTTAATATCGTTGTTCTCGGGGAGATGCCGTTCTCGTTGATCGCCTCGATGGAAAAATAATAGGGTTTCTGACTGTCCATGACCTTGAACCAATATTCATTGGAACCGTAGATCATAATGCTATTGTACAATTTGTCCGGAGCGGTGCCATAATACAGGTTATAGGCGTAGGCGTCCTCCGCCGGGCGCCACTTGATCCAGGCGCTGCGTTTGTCCTTTTCGGTGCGCAGAACGATGAGGTCTTTCACGGTCGCCGGTTTTGCACCATCCCCATTGCCGAATACTCTCAGGCCGCTAATGGCGAATTTACCTGAAGGCATGTGGCGGTTCTCGAGTTTTATAAATCTCGTGCGGACGGGACGGGACAGTTCGACATAGTCATGCGGCACATCCGTCCGATTCTTACTCTTGTCCACCAGCACCGTCCATTTCTTTCCGTCCTCCGAGGCATACAGCATATACTGATGATAGATATCCGTCTGCTTTCCCAAAAAGGCCGCATCCTGGTCGGCATAATTGATCTGGATGGCGTTGACGGTTGCCATTTTTCCGAGATCGGTCTGTATCCATTCGCCCGGGTCACCGGTAGCGGCGCTCCAGTAGGTTTTGATGCTCTCATCCACGGCATTGTTGGCAGAGTATTCGCCGAGCGTACTCGACACCTGCGCCGGCTTGTTGTAGTTGAGCAGCATCCAGCCGGTGAACTCACCGCTGGGAAGATAATGCGGATAGTCGCCATAGCTGGTGTTACAATACATCACGTCATCCTTGTCAAAGCCGGCCGGCCAGAAACCGATGCGGCGCTCGAAGTTGTTCTTTACGCCGATGACCATGGTGCTGACATGCCAATATTTTCCGTCGAGCGCCTGGAACGTGGCGCCGTGCCCCGCCCCACGGGCAAAGCCGCCCGCCTTGAAGGAAAGCGGATCGGACTGCGGCGTCCACTGGTTGCCCAGGGGATGATCGCCTACCACTACTCCGTCCGCATACCCGCTGAACTCCGTGCCCGGTGCGCCGTACTGGAGATAATATTTGCCGTTGTGCTTCGTCATCCAGGACCCTTCGATAAAGGGATCGAGGAAGGTATTGTCGTAGAATTCGCCAAACCGCTGCCAGCCATACCGCCAGTCTTCGAGCTTGTAAGTTTCCTGCCGGGTACCCATCGGTTTGAACGTCGCGCGGTCCAGCTCGATGCTGTAGAGGGGAAAAGCGTTGCTGCTGCCATTGTACATATAAAACCGGCCGTCGTCGTCGGTGAAAAAAGCAGGGTCCCAACCGCCGATGTCAAAGGAGTCGACCAGCGGCTTCCATTGATCGCCCTTAGGATCGGTGCTCATCCAGATGGTGAAATTCCGGGTATAGGTGGATCCAAAGACGATCATCGTATCACCCAGGATTCCGACCGCGGGCGCGCAAAGCTCATCATACCCCTTGTTCCAGGGTCGGAGGAATTTGCGGGAAATAAAATGCCAGTCGAGCAGGTCATGGCTCCACCAATAACCCCATTGATTGGTGCTGAAAAGATAGTAGTCGTTCTTATACGTAACGATCACGGGGTCTGCCGTCGCCCGGTGCCGGCCCCACTCGCTGAAATTGGGGATGGGCGTGTACCCATAGTCGATGTTCACCGGGTTGCAGTAGGTCTTTTGCTGGGCACGGACATGAATCGTGGAAAGGATAACCAGGAACAAAAGAATGCGATGCTTCATATGAGTTATTTAAGTGCCTCGTCTTTGTCTTTTTCGAGGAACCCGGACGATTCCTGTACGCCGCTTGTCTCCCACTCCATCAGCGCCTCGTCGGGTACGACCTTGACGGGCGTCGTATGCGAGCCGTTGGGTTCGTTATAGCCGATATTGTGCTGGCGGTTGTAACAGGAGATCAGCGACCACCGCGCCTTGTCGGAAAGATTAGCTTCGCTGCGGTGCAACAGGTTGCTGTGGAAGAACAGGGCGTCGCCCGGCTCGAGCTCGACGTAGATCAGCGGCATGGTCTTCAGCGCGAGATCGACGTAATGCTGCGCGGCGCCGACCTGCTCCCCGGCAAAACCGTGTTCGATGCGGCCCATCTTGTGAGAACCTTTTATCACCTGCAAACAGCCGTTCTGTTTGTTGGCCCTCGTGATGGCCACCATAATGGAGATCATCTCGTCGGGGAAGAGGAATTCATTCTTATACCAGTAGCCATAGTCCTGGTGCCATTCCCAGGCGCCGCCGACCTTCGGTTCTTTCTGCATCAGCTTGCTGTGAAAGTGACAAACGGCGGAATCCCCGTCGAGCAGGGCGCCGGCGGTGTCGACCATCCGTTTGCTGCGGGTGAGCAGCCCATACGCATCGTCGCCAGGATTATACCAGAGCGTGAGCCTGGTCTTCTTGCCGGTTTGGTCGTTCAGATCGAAGGCGTGCTTTCGCAGGAGGTCATCACCGGTGGCGATGGCATATAGTTTCTCAATTTCAGCGGGCGCCAGGAAATTCCTGACGATCAGGTAGCCGTCCCGTTGATAGTCGGCCTGCTGTTGCTGGGTCAATTGAAAGGATTTCATATAGCTAATTTTTTATTTGAGGGGAAGAGAATCCTAAGTTACGCA
>Ga0157372_10000967_pt1 | contig 31319 bp, 36 predicted proteins | sample C55metaG_FD_115307 | JGI IMG/M metagenome (GOLD analysis project Ga0157372, IMG submission 115307) | Corn rhizosphere microbial communities from Kellogg Biological Station, Michigan, USA - C5-5 metaG | ecosystem: Host-associated > Plants > Roots > Rhizosphere > Soil | place: USA: Michigan...
CTTATGGTGTTTTTGCCGAGGGTGTTCACCTCTTCCCATACCGAACAGAGAAGTTAAGCCCCTCATGGCCGATGGTACTGCACCACAATGCGGGAGAGTAGGTAGATGCCATATTCATTTAAAAAGCCTCATCGAAAGATGAGGCTTTTTTATTTACTGCCATCCCTTAACTTTATCCCCGTAATCATCTCTCCAATGAAGAAACAATCCATCCTCACGCTTGCAGGCATCCTTTTCACTTGCTCTCTCCTCGCTCAATCCTGGACACCCCTCTTTGACGGCAAAAGCCTCAACGGCTGGAAAAGATTGGCCGGCACCGCAGAATATACCGTAGAAGACGGCGCCATTGTCGGCACCAACGTCCCGAACTCCGGTAACACCTTCCTCGTCACGGAAAAAACATACGACAATTTCATCCTCGAGCTGGACATAAAGATCATGGACACGACCAGCAATTCCGGCGTACAAATACGTAGCCACTATGACCCGGCAGGCCATCAGGGCAAGGGCCTCGTATATGGCTGCCAGTATGAAGTAGACCCTTCCGCCCGTCGCTGGTCAGGCGGTATCTATGATGAAGGACGCAGAGACTGGCTCTACCCCGGCTCCCTCAATCCTAAGGCACAGGACGCTTTTAAAGTCGGCGAATACAATCACGTCCGCATCGAATGCATCGGCAACGAAATGAAGACCTGGGTCAACGACAAGGCCGTCGCCTACCTGGTGGACACCGTAGATCACAATGGATTTATCGGCCTTCAGGTCCATGCCGTAAGCAAACCCGATCTGGCGGGCAGAAAGGTATATTTTAAGAACATTCGCATCCAGACTACGGGTCTTCAGCCCAAGGCCTTCCCTTCAGGCATCTATGTCGTCGACAATATTCCTAACCACCTTACAGCCTACGAGAAGAACAGCGGCTGGAAATTGCTGTTCGATGGTAAAAAGGCCGATCAATGGGTAGGCGCTTATAAGGACAAATTTCCCGACACCGGCTGGAGCGTGGCCAACGGAATGATCAGCGTACACGAAACAGCAGGCAAGGAAGGTGGGACCGGCGGCGATATCGTCACAAAGGACGTCTATAAAGCCTTTGATCTGTCCTTCGAATTCCTGCTGACACCCGGAGCCAACAGTGGAGTGAAATACTTTGTAAAGCTCGCCCCTGAAGAAAAAACGACCGGCTCCGCCATCGGCCTTGAATACCAGGTCTTGGACGACACATTGCACCCGGACGCGAAATTGGGCCGCGACGGCGACCGCACTCTCGCCTCCCTCTATGATCTCATCAAAGCCAATAAACAGAAGCGGTTTATCCATCCAATGGGACAATGGAATACCGGCAGGATCATCGTTTACCCCAACAACCACGTAGAACACTATCTCAATGGTGTGAAAGTACTGGAGTACGAACGGGGATCCCAAGCATACCGGAACCTGGTCGCGATCAGTAAATATAAGATCTGGCATAACTTCGGCGAAGCAGCCGAAGGCCATCTCCTCCTGCAGGACCATGGCAATGACGTCAGCTATCGAAGTATCAAAGTACGCCGCCTGAACTAAGCCACCACAGGTTCCCACCCGTGTTCATATTGGCGCCGCCAAAGGGCCATCGCTTCGGGATTGTTGAGGATGTGCCCGTTAGCGGGGTCGCAATGAAAAGCGCCTAAAGTCCGCTGAGCAATGTTCGCCAGGTGACAAAGCAACACACTTTTAGCGCCTTCATCGACAGGCTGTGTGAGCGCAGCTTCTCCGCGTATGGCTTTGACGAAATTATCGAAGTGATAGAGATCCATATTGCCGCTAGCAGCTACTGGATCTGTCGGATCGGCTACGACCTCTGACTTCACTTCTTTTACCAGCTTATTCTTGTCGTCAAATATTTTGTAGTCGCCACCCCCGAGGTTGACCAGGCTTCCTTTATCGCCATAGATAATAAAGCCGCGATCGCTTCCCTCGGTCGGAAAGTGATTGCAGCTGCGTCCTTCCCATGTGATGGTCTTTCCCTCCGCAAACTCGAAGCTTGCGATCTGGGTATCCGGGGTCTGCCAGTCATCTTTAAATGCATAACGGCCGCCGGCGGAGACCACCTTGGTGGGATAATTTACTCCCAGAAACCAGCGGCAGCAGTCAATCTCATGCGTCCCGTTATTACATGCCTCACCCGTCCCCCAATTCCAGAACCAATGCCAGTTGTAATGCACGAGATTGTCCTGGTATTCCTTTCGGGGGGCCGGCCCCTGCCACAGCTCGAAGTCGAGTGTCGACGGTACGGGCACCTTCTTCCCAACACCGATGGATTTTCGGTTGTTGGCATACCAGGCCTTTCCCAGGTACGCATTCCCAATAACCCCTTCCTTCACCTGGCGGACCGCATCGATCAACGACGGGAAGGAACGGCGCTGGCTTCCCATCTGGATATGGCGCTTATACTTGACCAATGCTTTTGCCAACAATTCCCCTTCATACGGATTGTGACCGCAAGGCTTTTCAACGTATACATGCTTGCCGTTTGCAGCGCCAAGGATAGCCGCTGGCGCATGCCAGTGATCAGGAGCCGCCACCACGAGCGCATCGAAATCTTTTTGTTGAACAAGCTTACGGATATCGTGTACGACCACGGGCTGTCTGGGGGCCGCCTTTAGCGCTGCTAATCCGTTCTGAATGGCTTTCTCCTCTACATCACAGATATAGGCTACTTCGACATTCGGCAATTGGGAGAAAGATTTGGCAAGATAAGCCCCGCGGCTATTGACCCCCATGACGGCAAGCACTACCTTGTTGCTGGGTGCCATTTTGCCATAGATCGGAAAATTTAGAATGGTCACGCCGGCAGTGGCGAGACCTGCCGTGCGAACGAATTCACGGCGGCTGATATTTTTACGCTGCATAGGAGCAATATAAAATAAAAAATCCTTTCTGCATGCAGAAAGGATTTTGAAACAGGTGTATCGATGGAAAGATTAATAATCCCGGTTGTAACCACCACCGCCGCCGCGGTCATAGCCACCTTTTTTATAGCCTCCGCCACCACCGCCGCCGCCGAAGCTTCTCTTCTTGTAACCACCGCCGCCGCCGCTGCCGCCTTGTTGCTTAGGCTGCGATTCGTTGACGATGATCTTACGGCCCATTACTTCCTGGTCGTAGAGATTGGTGATAGCTTGCTGTGCTTCGCCATCGTCTTCCATCTCGACAAACCCGAAGCCCTTGCTGCGACCGGAGACCTTGTCTTTTACGATCTTGGCAGAGGCGACTGTGCCGTGTTGTTCAAAAAGATTCCTGAGATCCTCATCGGTCATCTGCCAGGAGAGGTTGCCTACATAAATGTTCATTGTACAAAAAATTAAAAAATGAAAAAAACTACTCTACCTACTGTTAGACTATAATGACTGAGGAATCTCACCGAATAGAAAGTTACGACAGCCGAATGACAACACTAAATAATAGAGCTATTGTAAAGATAGCAATTTTTATTACTTGTTAAAATTTTGGCTGAATTCCCGGAAATTTAGTATTGGTCAGGTTTTTAGCGGATTTCATAGGCTACAAAAAGCAATTTTGTACATAATGGATTGGAGAATCTTTAACAAAATAGCAGAAAATGTGGGCGCAGAGATGAAAAAGCCCACGATTTATTCGTGGGCCTTCAAACAATCAGCTATTTTGTTAGCAGGATTTTAGCAAATTTCCTTTCAGAATGGGCCGAAGGCCCGTCGCCCGCAAGGGCCGTCTTATTCCGCTGTAACTTCGAACTCTACCTCGGTTTCGTTGCTGTTACCAAAATCGACCTTTGCCTTGTAGGTACCCAATTCCTTGACCTCATCCAGGATATGGATCCTGCGGCGATCGATCTCATAGCCTTTCTGATCGCGGATAGCGCGGGCCAACTGTACAGAAGTGACACTTCCGAAGATCTTCCCGCTTGTGCCGGTCTTGGCGCCGACCTTTACAGGAGAAGCCTTCAGTACCTCGATAACCTTGTTCACCTCTGCCATCATCCTGGCTTCCTTCTTTTGCTGCTGCTTCATCCGTTCTTCCAGCTGTTTCAGGTTGGAAGGGTTGGCCTCTACAGCTAACTTGCGGGGGATCAGAAAGTTACGGGCGTACCCATTCTTCACATTCACCTTTTCATGCGCAGAACCGAGATTGTCTACGTCTTGGATCAAAATGACTTCCATTATTCTGTTTTTGTTCACCGTTTTCCCAATCACGTCTTCACAAAGCATCAGCTAAAGAAGGCGGACTGTTTCCGCAATATGCGGATTAGGGTGAGGTTACTTTAAAAGGTCTGTTACGTACGGCAATAATGCCATCTGACGGGCTTTCTTCACTGCATCGGATACTTTCCGCTGGTATTTCAGGGAGTTGCCCGTGATGCGGCGGGGTAACAGCTTACCCTGCTCGTTCAGGAATTTCTTGAGGAACTCGGCATCCTTGTAGTCGATATACTTGATACCGTATTTCTTGAAACGGCAGAACTTCTTTGCGCGCTTCTCGGGCTTTATCGCCGTCAGATACTTGATCTCATTCGCTTTTGCCATGGTTTATGCCCCCACTTTTTCAGTTCCTGTAGGTACACCACTTCTCTTTTTGGCATTGTACTCGACGGCGTATTTATCGAGCTTGGTCGCCATGAAACGTAACACGGTTTCGTCGCGGAGAATCTGGATCTTCAGCTTCTCATTGAAGTCGGATGGCGCATTGTACTCCATAACCCAGTATAAACCAGTGGTTTTTTTCTGGATGGGATACGCCAGTGATTTCAGGCCCCAGGCATTTTCATGCACTACTTCGCCGCCATTATCTTTGACGAAAGAAGCGTACTTCTTCTGAGCGGCTTTATAGTCCTCCTCAGAGAGTACAGGGGTAAAAATCACCATCAATTCGTAATTGTTCATGTCTGTTTTTGATGATTATTGTTTCGTAAAATCCGTCTCCCAAAAGAGTGAAACGGGCTGCAAAACTACGGCTTTTAGGCTAATCCAGCAAACAAATCGTTTCTTGACAGTGTGTCAGCCCGACGACAATGGCATTTTCTTTGATTTTGGCCGTAGGCCATAAATCATATACCATGCAAAAAGGAAATATCCGGGTTCAGACCGAGAACATCTTTCCCATCATTAAGAAGTTCCTTTACAGTGATCATGACATCTTTATCCGCGAGCTTGTCAGTAATGCGGTCGATGCCACTCAAAAATTGAAAACTCTGTCTTCTCTTGGCGAGGTCAAGGGGGATTTAGGGGAGATGGGTATTGATATTCAATTAAATAAAGAGGACAAAACGATCACCATATCCGACAAAGGGATCGGTATGACGGGCGAAGAGGTGGATAAATACCTCAACCAGGTTGCCTTTAGCGGGGCGGAAGAGTTCCTGAAGAAATACAAGGGACAGAACGAAGCCAATATCATTGGTCATTTTGGCTTGGGCTTCTATTCTGCCTTTATGGTCAGCGAGCGGGTGGACGTCATCACCAAAAGCTATCGGGAAGCGGCCCAGGCCGTTAAATGGGAGTGCGACGGTAGCCCCGAATATACCCTTGAAGAAGTCGAAAAGGCAGATCGCGGCACAGATATCGTCCTGCATATCAATGAGGAAAGTATGGAATTTCTGGATGCTGAGCGCATCCGCGCCATCCTTAAAAAATTCTGCCGGTTCCTCCCCGTTCCCATCCGGTTCGAAGGCGAGCAGATCAATAACACTCACCCTGCCTGGACAAAGAAACCAAGTGAGCTGACACCCCAGGACTACCAGGACTTCTATAAAGAACTCTATCCGTACAGCGAAGCCCCCTTGTTCTGGATCCACCTGAACGTGGACTATCCATTTAACCTTACGGGCATTCTCTATTTCCCAAAGATCAAGCAGAGCTATGAGATCCAGAAGGACAAGATCCAGCTTTACAGCAACCAGGTGTTCGTTACGGACGAGGTGAGCGATATCGTCCCCGAGTTCCTGATGCTGCTCCATGGGGTCATCGATAGCCCGGATATCCCTCTGAACGTAAGCCGGAGCTATCTTCAGGGCGATCCGAATGTCAAAAAGATCAACAACCATATTACGAGGAAGGTCGCCGACAAATTAGAGGAGATCTTTACGAAGGAGCGAAAAGAATTCGAGGAGAAGTGGGAGAGCCTCGGACTGTTTGTCAAATACGGGATGATGACCGATGACAAATTCCTAGAAAAGGCAGCGAAGTTCCATATCATGGAAGACGCGAAAGGCGGGACGTTCTATACGCTGGAAGAGTACCGGACGGCTACGGAAGCGCTGCAAAAGAACAAGGAAGGCCAATTGGTCATTCTCTATACAACCAACCCCGTGCAACAGGACAGCTATATCCAGCAGGCCCAGGCAAAGGGATATATAGTCGTCAAACTGGAGACGATCGTCGATGCCGCCTTCATCAACCAGATGGAGACAAAATGGGAAAAAGTCCATTTCACCCGTGTCGATGCGGATATCGTCGATAATCTCATCGATAAAGCCGAAACGACCGGCAGCGTGTTGACCAACGATGAAGAAGCCACCTTAAAGGAACTATTCGGCAGGCAGATACCCGAGCTGCATGTGACGGTAGAGGTAAAGGGATTGAGCCACGAGGCGCCTCCGGTCGTTGCTACCAGGCCGGAATTCATGCGTCGCATGAAGGATATGGCGGCCATGAACGGCCCCATGGGCGGGTTCTATGCGAATATGCCGGATGAAGTGACGCTGACGGTCAACGGCAATCATCCTATTTACCAGGCCATTCTGAAAGACGGCGACCGGGAAAAGCAGGAAAAGCTGGTTCACAACCTGTCGGACCTCGCGCTGCTGTCGCAGGGGCTGCTGAAAGGAAATAATCTGACCAGCTTTATCCAGCGCAGCGTCGAATTGATGGGTGGGGAGGCAAAACCGAAGATCATCCTCGAAGCTTAAGCAGAAGGCTTAGGCGGACGGCGCGAAGTCGATAACTTTTAGCTGCAAAGATCTGATATTATTCCACTCGTTCTCCTCCAGCGTGAATACCACATCAACCGGTGCTCCCGCCTGGAGGAGAGCGAATTTTGAAGCCAGCCCGAACCCGATCCCGTCGGCGGTGGACTGTCCTTGCTGGAGACAGAAGCGGATATGCTGTTCTTTTACGATCCGCGATCCCTTGTCCATCAACCGGCGCGCTATGAACACAGGCTGGGTGTTACCAGGGCCGAATGGCTGCATCTGTTCGAGGATGTTAAAAAACCCGGGCTTTATCGCGTCGAGCGGGAGCTCGGCATCGATGATCAGCTCGGGTATCAACGAGTGCGGCTGGATGGTATTGGCGACTACTTCTTCGAATTTGAGAATAAAAGCTTCCACCTGGTCAGGTTGGAGTGTAACACCAGCCGCGGCAAAATGCCCGCCATAACCCAACAGGTGTTCGCGGCAGGCATGAATAGCCTCATAAACATTGAACCCATTTACACTCCTGGCGCTGCCGGCGATGACCTCGCCACTGCGGGTAAGCACGATGGTCGGGCGATAATACCGCTCGATAAGCCGGGATGCGACGATGCCGACAACACCCTTATGCCAATGCGGCTGAAACAGAACGGTGGACCTCCTGCCGGCATAAGCCTCGTCATTTTCGAGAATGGCCAGCGCCTCGCCGGTTATATTGTAATCGGTCTCCTTTCGTTCGCTGTTATCCGCATGAAGCAGTGCTGCATAGGAGACCGCCTCCTGAAGGCTGGCTGCGGTGAACAGATGGACCACTTTCCTGGCATCGTCCATTCTGCCGGCGGCATTAACCCGCGGGGCGATCATGAACACCAGGTTGATCATCCTCAGTTCCTTTTGGAGTCCGCTAAGCTGGATCAAGGCCTTGATCCCATTATTGGGATCCTCGTTCACCTTTTTCAACCCAAAATAGGAAAGGACCCTGTTCTCCCCATCCACGGAAACGATATCCGCGGCGATGGCTGTAGCGACCAGGTCGAGGTATTGTAAGGCCTCTCCCTCGCCCAGACCCAGCCGGCCCGCCAGGGCCGTGATCAGCTTGAATCCAACGCCACAGCCGCACAGCTCCTTATAAGGGTAGGGGCAGCCGGGTTGTTTGGGATTGAGGATGGCAACGGCGGGTGGCAGTTCCTCGTCGGGCAGGTGGTGGTCGCAGACAATGAAATCGATCCCCAACCCGGCGGCATACGCGATGAGCTCGACCGATTTGATGCCGCAATCCAACGAAATGATCAGGTTAAAGCCATTGGCATGAGCGTGGTCGATGCCCTGGCGGGAGACGCCATACCCTTCCCGGTAACGGTGCGGAATGTAAAAATCGATCGTTTCGGCAGGACAGAATTTCCTCAGGAATTGAAAAACACAGGCGACAGCCGTCGTACCGTCAACATCATAGTCCCCGAAAACCAGTATCTTCTCTCCCCGGTCACGGGCCGCAAGAATCCGATCGACAGCCTTGTCCATGTCTTTCATCAACCAGGGATCATGCAGATCAGTTAGCTGCGGACGGAAGAAACTGCGCGCCTCCTCAAAGGTCCGGACACCCCGCTGTACGAGGATACGGCAGAGAACCTCGTTGATCCCGAGCGCGGTTTGCAGGGCGCGCACCCCGTCGGCATCCCCTTGCAATATGTTCCAGCGTTTTTCCATCCGGTTCAGTATTTTCTGTCCGTGGTGTAACGGACCAGTTCCTCGAGCCCCTTACGGGCATCACTATCTTCGAATTCGTGAAGAATGGCAAGTGCCTCGTCCCGGTATGCATACATACGGTCGGTGGCATAGTCGATCCCGCCCGCCTCGCTTACTTTCTTTATGACGTACTGCACCTTCCCGGCGTCCTTGTTCCGGTTCTTGATGATAAAGATCAGCTCGCGGCGCGTAGCCTTGTCCAGCTTGTTCAGGGCATAGATGAGCGGAAGCGTCAATTTCTTCTCTTTGATATCGTTACCGGTCGGCTTTCCTACATTCTCTGACCCATAGTCGAAGAGATCATCCTTTATCTGGAATGCGATACCCACTTTCTCACCAAACAGCCGCATCTTCTCGGTCAGGGCCTCGTCGCGGGAGGACGCAAAGGCGCCGGCGGCGCAGGAAGAGGCGAGGAGGGAGGCGGTTTTGTTCCGGATGATCTCGAAATAAACGGTTTCACTTAGGTTGAGCGATCGGGATTTTTCTATTTGCAGCAACTCTCCCTCGCTCATTTTCTGCACGGCGTCCGAAAGCAACTGCAACACCCGGAAATCGGAGTTATCCAGCGACAGCTTCAGTCCTTTCGACAGCAGGTAGTCTCCAACGAGAACGGATATCTTGGTTTTCCATAACGCATATGTCGAAAAGAAACCTCTTCTTTCCAACGACTCATCCACCACATCGTCATGCACAAGCGTTGCAGTATGCAGCAGTTCGACAAGTGAGGCTGCCCGGTAGGCCGAATCGGTAACGGGGCCGCATAGCTTAGCCGAAAGCAGCACGAACATCGGTCTGAGCTGTTTCCCTTTCCGGTTGACGATGAATTGCATGATCCTGTCCAGCAACGGGGTCTGGCTCTTCACCGCCTCCTTGAACGTTTTGTCGAAAACTTCAAGCTCTTCGCGCAGTATGGCTTGTGCTATCTTCATGGACCGGCAATATTACTACTTTGAAAATATTTTCAGTTGAATGCATCGGATTTTAAATTTAAGGTGTCTAACGGTGGTTTCAATACAACTTTAATTTTATATGTATTGTTAAAAAAATTTGGTTATTGCCCGTCAATATTTATTTTTGCACAATATTCTTCTCAGGTTTAATTCATTCATTCACATAAACTTCAGTTATGGCAAGTAAAAAATGGACTCTTTTATTTGGGTTCCTCTGCCTGTTTATGTCGTACGCGGAAGCTCAGATGGTGGGCAGCAGCTATGATATTCGGGACTCTTCTCTCATTCCTACCAAACGCCTCGCACAGCACAATGAATTCTTGAATAATGCTTATCCTTTTCCGGCTAAGCCTAGGAATGAATGGGAGATCGGAGTAAAAGGGGGGTACACCAGCGGGTTTACTTCCGTCACTAACTGGGGACCCACCGGCGGGTTCGGTTTTCACGTCCGGAAAGCACTGGGTTATGTGGTTTCCCTGAGAGCAGAATATGACTGGATCCGCCTTAGAGGGTTGAACTACCAGTATAGCCAATCTTACGGTCGCAACGTGTCCCTGACGCAACCGAACCTGTTCCCGAACACGACCGGTAACTTTGCGCCGATCTTCTATAACTATCGTTCGACGATCCATGAATTGACCTTCCAGGCATTGTTCTCCTTTAACAACATCAACTTCCATAAAGCAAAAAGCTGGTGGAACGCCTATCTGTTCATTGGCGGCGGCCCAATGACCTATGGTACGCTGTATAAGCAGGATGACAGCTATCTGCCAGGCTACCAGAACGTGATCAACCAGTTCCCGAACGAGGACTACAAGCACAAGGGGGATATCCGTAAGGCGCTCAAGAACGTTCTGACCGGTAAATGGAACCATATTGCCGAAAGACCCTCCACTTCCGCTACATTGGGCGGCGTGCCGCTGACCTTTGTCGCCGTCACCGGTGTCGGCTTCGAGTTCAAGCTGAGCCCCCGGGTCAATCTCGCCATCGAGGATAAGTTTACCATCACTACTTCCCAGCTGATCGACGGTCAGCAATGGCAAAATAACTACGAACCGATCGCTCCTCAGGCTGTCGCCCAAACAACCTCGAAGGACCGCTATAACTTTGTTTCAGTCGGCATCAACTACAATATTTTTGCAAAACATGCTGTTGAACCCCTCTGGTGGCTCAACCCCCTGGATTATGCTTACAACGAGATCAACCAGCCGCGCCATATGAAGCTGCCCAAGCCGGTGTTGGATGATACGGACGGTGACGGTGTCACCGACCAGTTCGACCTGGAACCCAATACTCCCAAAGGCGCCCCGGTCGACAGCCATGGTGTCAGCCGCGATACGGACGGTGACGGTGTTCCCGACTTCAAGGATAAGGAACTCATCACCCCGACCCAGTGCCAGCCTGTTGATGCGGATGGTGTTGGTAAGTGCCCTGATCCTCAATGCTGTAAGGATCTCCGGGCCTATATCGATTCCAACGGCGTAGGCATGGGCTCCAAGTGCCATATCGGCGATCTGCCCAGCATCACTTTCAAGGGCCGCTCGGTATCCCTCACAAAGGATCACAAAGCCCTGTTGGCTACGGTAGCCTCGAAGATGCGGGAAAACCCCAACTGTAAGGTAGCCGTTATAGGTTACGGCGAATCCAGCAAGGCCGCACAACAGCTCAGCTGGGACCGAGTTAACGCAGTCATCAACTATCTGGTTGAAAAAGAAGGTGTTAGCTCCGATCGGTTCATCTTCCGCTACGGCCAGAGCGGTGGCGAAGAAAGCACCATCGATCTGAAGGATGGCACCGGCGAAGAAGGTCCGAACACCGTACCTGCTCCGCACCCGAACCTCCGCAAACGCTAGATTACCCTTTGGGCAGGCCGCCGCCGGCGGTTCCGACAGGATTTCTTTATAAATAGTTAAGAGCGAGCCCCAAAGGCTCGCTCTTTCCATTTCTCGTATATATTTGCCCATAAAGCGGCAAGAGCCACTTAAAAACCTTAACTTTGCAGGCCTTTATGCGATTATTTACTGTTTTAATTTTAGGGCTATTCTTGTTCGCATCTTGCTCCCACTTTTCTAAGGTGATGAAAAGCAATGACTACGATTACAAGTTGAGAGTGGCAGACAAGTATTATGCAGACAAGGATTACGGCCATGCCCAGCAGCTGTTCGAAGAGCTTTTCCGTATCTTCAAAGGCAGCGAGCATTTTGAAGACATTTATTACAAGTTCGCATATTGCGCTTATTACCTGAGGGACTACGCAAATGCCGAGAACCTTTTCAAGGGCTTTGTAGAGAACTTCCCCAATAGTAATAAGGCCGAAGAAATGGACTATATGCGGGCCTACACTTTTTATAAGCAATCGCCAAAGGTAGACCTGGATCAGACCAATACGACCAAGACCATCGGCTTTATGCAGGCGTTTATCAATACCCACCCGGGTTCCGATAAGATCAAGGAGGCCACGACAATTATCGATAAATGCCGTGCGAAGCTGGAACTCAAAGAATACAAGAACGCCCAGCTGTACTATGACCTGGCGTATTACAAGGCGGCCGGCACAGCACTGACCAGCCTGATGAACAGCTATCCGGACTCTGAGAAGAGTGATGAGTATAAGTACTTGATAATCAAATCCGATTATCAGTATGCACTACAAAGTGTCGAAGAGAAGAAAGGCGAGCGATTTGAAACCGTCGTTACACAATGCAATGAGTTCATCGATCGTTTTCCCGAAAGCAGACTGAATAAGAGTGTTCAGGAATACCTGACCATCTCCCAGAATAACATTAAATCGCTAAAAAATGAGCAGGTTAAGAAGGCAAGTTAATGCAAACACTACCAATGTAGTGGAAACCAAGAACCTTACCGATATCAAAGCGAAGACCGGGAATCTGTACGAGTCTATTGCCATTATCGCGAAAAGGGCTAACCAGATCAACATCTCCCTGAAAGAGGAGCTGCACAACAAACTGGAGGAGTTTGCCAGCCATACCGATAGCCTCGAGGAAATCCACGAGAACAAAGAGCAGATCGAGATATCCAAGGCCTATGAGCGGATGCCCAATCCCGCTTTGCTGGCGACCCAGGAGTTCATGGATGAGAAGATCTACTATCGCCGCAACGACGACGATCTCTTTAAATAATTGCGCTTCGCAATAGTAAGAGGGCGCCATAGGCGCCCTCTTGTCATTACCGGAGCCGCTAAGCGCATCGTATGCTACAGGGAAAAAAGATCTTACTCGGTGTAACGGGCAGCATTGCGGCCTACAAGGCCCTTTTGCTCGTCCGGCTGCTGATCAAGGAAGGAGCGGCCGTACGGGTGATCCAAACTCCCGCTTCCCGGGATTTCGTTACCCCGCTTTCCCTGGCAACTCTTTCGAAAAATCCCGTTCTTTCCGATCTCTTCGCCGGGGACACCTGGGCCAATCATGTGGAACTCGGCCGGTGGGCCGATGTCTTTGTCATTGCACCGCTCAGCTGCAACACATTGGCTAAAATGGCCAATGGACTTTGTGACAATCTCCTGCTGGCTACATATCTGTCGGCTGTCTGCCCCGTATTGGCGGCCCCTGCTATGGATGAAGATATGTGGCGCCATCCGGCCACCCAGGACAACCTGCAACGGATCAAGGGATTTGGCAACCAGGTCATCCCCGTTGAAAAAGGTGAGCTCGCGAGCGGGCTATTTGGCGACGGCCGGATGGCGGAACCCGAGACGATCATAGAATCCATCCGGTCGGTCCTTCTTGAAAGAAAAGGCGAGCTTGCCGGTCGAAAAGCTCTCGTAACGGCCGGACCGACCTTCGAGGCGATCGATCCCGTCCGGTTCATCGGAAATCATTCCTCCGGCAAAATGGGGATTGCCGTCGCCCAAGAGCTGGCTAGCCGGGGCGCACAGGTACACCTCATCCTGGGGCCATCCACCCAGCCCGTTGAAGGCAAGGGCATCACGCTGCACCGGGTCACCTCTGCCGAAGAGATGCACCGGGCCGCACTCGAAGAATTTGAAGGCACAGATATTGCCGTATTGGCAGCAGCCGTGGCCGACTACAAACCCGCCGCAAAGGCACCCGAAAAGATCAAGAAAAAGGATGAAACACTTGTGCTGGAGCTCGTCAAAACAAAGGATATCCTCAGGACTCTAGGCGGGTTGAAAAAGCCTGGCCAGACCCTGGTCGGATTTGCCCTCGAAACGACGGATGGCCGGTCATATGCACTGGACAAGCTTCGGTCCAAGAATGCCGATTGGATCGTGCTCAACACACTGAGCGACAACGGCGCCGGCTTCGGTGTCGACACCAATAAGATCACTATTTTTGGGAAGGACGGTTCCGAGCTGGCTTTTGAGAAAAAGCCCAAGCAACAAGTGGCAAAAGATATCGTTGATACCATAATTGGACAGAGTCCAATTCACAGACATTAGCGTTTATCGAGGCAAAAAATTTTATTTTTAGTAATTTTTTGCCGAGATTATTAGTAAAAAAGGTTGTAATGCGCAAAAGCTATCTTCTGATCCTACTCCTGTTCGGCGCTTTGTCCTCCCGCCTCCATGCCCAGGAATTGCTGGCCAATGTCGCAGTCGTGGCAAACAGGATCCCTTCCTCGGTCGATCACAAACAGTTTCAGACGCTGCAGGCATCTCTGTATGATTTCATCACTAACCGCAGATGGTCCAACGAAACCTTTCAAAACAACGAGAAGATCGTCTGTAATTTTCTTATTGATATCAGCAGCGCCGGCTCGAACAATACCTTCCAGGCCATTCTTACGATCCAGGCCGGCCGGCCGGTGTATAACTCGACCTATCAGAGTCCGCTGATAAATTTCCGGGATGAAAATTTCAGTTTCCGGTATGCGGAGTATCAGCAGCTGGACTTCAATGAGAACCGGGTGCAGGGGTCCGAACCATTCACCGCCAATCTCACGGCTGAGATCGCCTATTATATCTATATCATTCTGGGGCTTGATTTTGACACCTTCTCCTTGCGGGGCGGCGATCCCTATTTTCAGAAAGCACTTAATATCGTAAACAACGCGCCCGATAGCCGGGATATCAATGGCTGGAAAGCCTTCGACGGTACCCGTAACCGGTATTGGCTGATCGAGAATCTCACGAACAGCAAGTATACCCTGGTGCATGACGCATATTACAGCTATTTCCGGTCGGGCCTCGATCAGATGTATGATAAGGAAGCCGACGCTCGTGCGGGGATCCTCAATGCGCTGAACATGCTCAATACCGTTAATACAGAAACGCCCAATACCATGATCATCCAGTTCTTTTTCCAGGGGAAGGGGACCGAACTGTCCAAGGTGTTTCAAAAGGCGCCCCCCGACGAGAAATCCCGGGCGCTGGACCTGCTTATGCGGCTGGATGTCTCCAATGCAAACAAATACAAACAGGAACTGCAATGACCAGAGTAGGGTGGATGCTCATCGTTTTAATGCTTGCAGGCATCGGTTGTTCGGATAAGAATAGCGTGCCTTCCGGCATTTTAGCCAGGGAAGACATGCAAAACGTCCTTTGGGACATGATCCAGGCCGACCAGTATTCTACCTATCTTGCAAAGGATTCCGGCCGGATCAATGTCAAGCTGGAGAATATGCGCCTGTATGATCAGGTGTTTCAGCTGCACCATGTTACCCGGGAGAAGTTCACGAAAAGTTATAAGTATTACATGGCCCATCCTGAGCTTACCCAGACCCTTATGGACAGTCTGCTCGCGATGGGCAACCGGCTGCGTAGCGAGAGCTATAGCCGGCCCATCAACCGGCCGGTCAGCACTCCGCCTCTAACTATCATTCCTCCACAGGCGACACCGGCAACAAAGACTCCGCCTCAAAAGCCCACTGCGCCCAAGTCTGCCGTTCAACGGGCCGCCGACTCCCTCCGCAAGCGGCAGATGAAAAGGTTCGCAGCGCCGTAATGCAATCTAAATCGTACATTGGGTCTAAATTTTTCTTGCCGATGAAAAAACAAGTTTCGGGCGCCGATGAGGCGATCCGCGATATCCCAGATGACGCCGTAATCATGTTGGGTGGATTTGGTCTTTGCGGCATCCCCGAAAATAGTATCGAAGCGCTCGGCCGCAGCGGGATCCGCCGTCTTACCTGTATCTCCAACAACGCCGGGGTCGATGATTTTGGCCTGGGAATTCTCCTGAGAACGCGTCAGATCAAAAAGATGATCAGCTCCTATGTCGGCGAGAACGCCGAGTTCGAACGGCAGCTCCTCCAGGGGGAACTGGAAGTAGACCTTATTCCCCAGGGCACGCTGGCGACCCGCATTCAGATGGCTGGGATGGGGATCCCCGCTTTCTTCACCCCCGCCGGATACGGCACGGAGATCGCCGCCGGTAAGGAGGTCAGGGTGTTTGATGGAAAGCCTCATTTGATGGAATATGCGCTCCACGCCGATTTCGCCATCGTCAAGGCCTGGAGGGGTGATACGATGGGTAACCTTGTGTTTCGGAAGACGACGCGTAATTTTTCAACGTCAATGGCAAAAGCCGGTAATATCACTATCGCGGAGGTGGAGGAGCTGGTGCAGCCCGGTGAGCTGGACCCTGACGAGATCCATGTCGCCGGCATCTATGTGCATCGCATTTTCCAGGGGTCGAACTACCAACGGCGTATCGAACGCAGGACGGTGCAGCTTACTGATTCAAAATCATAATACAAACCAGGAAATCTCCCTATATGGCATTGGATAAATTCGGGATCGCAAAGCGGATCGCACAGGAATTACGGGACGGAATGTATATCAACCTGGGGATCGGCATCCCTACGCTGGTGGCCAACTATATTCCGGAGGGTATCTCGATCATGCTTCAGTCAGAGAATGGAATGCTGGGAATGGGCCCTTATCCGACGGACGCGGAGATAGATGCCGATCTTATCAATGCGGGAAAGGAAACCGTTACGATCCTGCCGGGAGGCGCATTTTTTGACAGCGCTGAAAGCTTTGGTATGATCCGGGCCGGAAAGGTCGATCTGACCGTGCTCGGGGCGATGGAGGTCTCCGATACCGGGGATATTGCCAACTGGAAAATTCCCGGCAAGATGGTGAAGGGAATGGGCGGCGCCATGGACCTGGTGGCCAGCGCCCGCAATATCATTGTAGCCATGCAGCACACCAATCCCAAAGGGGAGTCCAAGCTTCTTCCTGCCTGCACCCTTCCGCTTACGGGAGTGAATTGTGTCCGGCGGATCGTCTCTGACCTGGCAGTGCTCGACATCGGCCCCGACGGATTTATTCTCCTCGAGCGGGCGCCAGGGGTGACCGTAGAAGAGATCAGGAGCAAGACGGCAGGCCGGCTGGTAATACCGCGGGAGGTTCCAGAAATGAGGCTCAATTAAAAGACGAATGCATGAGCGCCACTGGAAAAGACATTGTGGGCGCGAATAAATGGTAATGTAACTAATCAATGAGGTTATTCTTCACGGCAAAGAATACGAGTCCGGCAGTATTCTTCGCACCGAACCGCTCCATGAGGCGATCCTTGATGGCCTCTACGGTGCGGGGGCTCACATCGATCTTTTGGGCGATTTCCTGGGCAGTAAACTCCATGCAGATATAACGGACCACCTCCCGCTCCCTGTCGTTCAGCGTGATCTCCGTGTTAAGGCTGGGGATCGTCTTGGTGCGGACGTGGGATTTTTTCAGCAGAATGCGATTGACAAAATTGTTCAGGTAATATCCTTTGGTCGCCACTTCAATAATGGCTCGTTTGATCTCTGAAGGATCCGCGCTCTTCAACAGGTATCCATTCGCCCCGATCTCCATCATATGACTTACAAATCGTTCGTCTTCATACATCGTGAGGGCGATTATATGGATGGACGGGTATTGTTTTGCAATGATCTTGGTCGTCTCTATCCCATCTTTCTGCGGCATCCGGAGGTCCATCAGCACGACATCGGGTTCCGATGCAGCAAGGCCGTCCAGCAGTTCCTGTCCATTCTCGGCTTCCTGCACAAATTTGATCGCGCTGTAAGGGCGCAAAGATAAAATGACACCCTTCCGGAATATCTTGTGGTCATCGGCTATTGCAACTTTAATCACTCCCATAGGCTATTGTGGTATGCGCGAACAGGCTCCTTGTGTCCCTGTTCCCTAAAGATACATATAAATTCTAATCCTGTTCCTGCAGCTTATCTTCCTCTTCCTTAACGAGTTCGATCGTTACTTTATAGTAGGTTTGAGACATATCCTTCTCGAAGAAGATCTTGCCGTGCAGGACCTTGAGCCGGCTCTGAATATTCTTCAGCCCCAGGCCCACATTACTTTTATTCAGTTTGTTGAAATCATTCTGAGTGATCCCTCTGCCGTCGTGATGCAGGCGAATAAAGAACTTATCGCCGCTGGTATTTTGCGTCAGGTGGATGAAGCTGGCGTTGCTGTGCTTGAGGATATTGTTCACCAGTTCCTGGATGACACGAAAGATAATGAGCTCCGTCTCGGCCTGCAGCCGTTCCCGGTAGTCATGAAAACGCGAGCTGGCATTCATGCTGCCCGAACCGCTGATCTTCTGGAAAAGGTCATTGACGGCAGATTCCAGCCCGAAGTTCTTCAGCGTAGGTGGCATCAGGCTGTGAGAGATATTGCGGATGAGCTGGATCGTATCGTCGATGATCTGTTTGGCGTTATAGATGCTTTGCAGCTGCGTGGTCTTGTCCAGGTTGACGAGGTTCTCATTGAGATACAGCCGGGCGGTGGCCAGGAGGGGACCGGCGTCATCATGCAGGTCGGCTGCGATCCGCTGGCGCTCCTCTTCCTGCAGGCGAATAGAGGCGTTGAGAAGGAGCTTTTGCTGATCCTGTTCCATCCGCTGCAACTTCAACTGATACCGGATGACTTTTCGCTGATGGAAAATGATAAAGACGATCAGGCCAATAGTAAGCGCCAGCATTCCTATAGTGCCAAAAAACAGCACCAAGGATACGTTACCAGGGCTAGTGACTTCTAAGAGTATCATGAATTGGGTCGTCTCCGGGACAGTTGGTTAGGGGTTTAGTGTGTTTTTTCAGTTTTTAATTTTATCGGGCGCGATCAGGGTTCAGACTACCTAGGGTTCAAGACTATCTACTGCGTAAGGATTGTTATAGCGCTTTTTCATTATAAACGAGACGCAGAAGAGGATATTCTTCAACATTTCAAAGAAATTATTGATCATCCAATAAGTAGAGTGTTGCTGCTCAGACAGTGATCCAGCGTAGACAAACAGGAAGAGGGTGGACGAAAAGTAAAGGAAAAAGGCGATAATAACCCAAAATTTCTTGGTATTATAAACGAAGACGATATTAGGGTCCTTGATTTGTTCGTATAATAATAAAATGCAATACGATATTACCAAAACCGCTTCCACTGAGGCCGGTAGAGAATCGAAGGCATGGGTGCTCTTGCTTGCAAAACTACTGATCGCAATGATATAAAACATCAGAGCACCGATGATAGGAATATACTTGAATTTCCGGTCGTGCAGGGAAGAATAGAAGAAGAATGAAAAAAGTGTAAATTCTACGATGGTGAAGGTGGAAAATACTACCTGCTTCTGGATAACAAAGTAGACTACTTCAGTAAGGAGGGAAAGCACACAATATAGAAAGATCACCAACAGCCCTTCCCCTCTGTTCCGTTTTTGAAAAATGAGGTAAAGAAGAATGGGTAATATTTCAGCAATAAGGGCTAAATATTGGAGCAATACCTTGTTTTTTACTCAAATATAAAAGGCATTGTCCTATAATCCAAGTAATATGTGCGGTAACGGGCAGTTGATAAACTACCCATATACCGCACATGCTTTTTCTTGAATTGGGTCCCGAAAGACCGCGACAAGGTTAATTTGATTAGAAGGGCCACTTGATACCGATCCGGTCGGCAATGACGCCATCGGCTTCTACCAGGGCGCCGCTGGACATAACAACAGTCGTTTTTACGATGTCCTGCCCTTCTGCGTCAACCCCTACATAAACCAGGGTCTTTTGGCCTTCTTCGTTAAGTCCATAGTAAAAACGCATCCCCACGCAACCCGGTTGAGCCAGGATCTGATCGATGATATTGCGGCCGAGAACATAACCACGGACTTCAGTCGGATGACTCTGTTCGTAGGCTTTCACGAAATCAGCGGCGAGCTCATGGCTGATCGCTTCACCAATAGCAGCATAGTCTTTTTTGGTAAGTAACTCTTTTTGCGACATACACGCGAGTTTTTAGAGGTTGTAAAATGTTAGTTTGTAAGGCTAAATAACCCCTAAAAAAAAAACTGAGCAACGGCCAAAATTTATGGTAAAATGGTTTAAATTGCCTGGAATTCAAGTCTGTATTGACTTTGACGGGATTTTACTAGGAAGGTTACGAGGGTAAAATAGAGTACTTTCACGCAGGAAATATAGTATTTTTACTATCTTAATTCTCGTAAAAGGCCCGTCGGGAAACTACTAGTTTTTAAAGATATTCACATGTGTGCAGATAGTGTGGATAACCCAGTAGGATGAGCTGAACGAGGACCCGGATCAAGGGTACGTAATTAAATTCCTGATTTTTCGTTTTTTGGTTAACCGGAAATTAAAGGTAAATTCATTACCAATAGAGGGAAGGTATCGAGTCGAAGGGAGAGAAGTTGACTGAACTCGGATCTACCTGTTTGGTTTTAAAGGATATTGAAATCTTTTACTGGACGGTAAACGGGACATTATGGATGGTTTGAGGTTCGATCCTCTCAGTCAACTTCCATTACAAATGTAGCCCCTCTGGTTTGGCCCGGCAAGAGAAGAAACGCCCTATTTAAGAAATGCGGAAATTACCTGTTTAATCGTAAATATTCTAAGGAGATACACCAATCCAGGCATCATTAACCCAAATATCGACCTATACCTATTAATTCTACAAACCTGCCGGTATGACTGCTGAACTAGTAATCAAAGTATCGATCGCTGATGATCATAAGATCTTCCGCGACGGTATAAAAATGGCTCTGAAGAACAAGGAATATCTCCGGATCTTATGGGAAGCTGAAGACGGCAAGGACCTGGTACACAAAATGCAGATCAAACGGCCTGACGTATTGCTGATGGATATCCGGATGCCGGAGGTGGACGGCATCAACGCAATAGGCCTGCTCCGAAAAGAATACGAAGATGTAAAGATCATCGTCCTGACCATGTACGATGACCAGGAAATGATCTCCAAGATGATGGAGATGGGGGCCAACGCATATCTGACCAAGACTACCGACCCCGATGAGATCTACCAGGCCATCCTTACCTGTATGAATGACGACTTCTATTTCAACGACCTGGTCAATAAGGCCGTCCTCTCCAAACTGCAGACCAAACGGCAGGTAAGACAATTCTATCCCAGCCCCATAAAATTCTCCGAAAAAGAGATCCGCATCCTCAAACTCCTCGCCGAAGATAAAACGACCGAAGAGATCTCCAAAGAAGTGTTCTTAAGCACCCGCACGATCGAAACCATCCGGCAGAACATGAAAACAAAGATCGGCGCCAAAACCATCGCCGGCCTGATCATGTATGCGATGCGTAACAAGATCATCGATTAACACCTAATATTCAAGCGTTACGACTCCGCTTTTGATGGCGAATATCGCCAGACCCACCCGGCTTTTTACATTTAGCTTGACAAAGAGGGAATCCCTGTAATTGTCTACGGTCCTTGGGCTTATCTTCATCAATGTGGCGATCTCCTTATAGGTCATATCGGTACTGGCAAGCCGGAGAAATGTGAGTTCATTTTCGCTAAGCCCAAAACGCTCCGGCGGCCCGCTCATTCCATTTTCCTTTTTAAAAAGATTCACCAGCCTACCGGCGGAGTTATGCGAGTAAAAATACCCACTTGCCATGACCGAGCGAATGGCCAGTTTCAACTCTCCCGGGTGGATGTCTTTCTTCAGAAAACCGCGGGCGCCGGCCTGAAGCATGCGAAGCAGACTGATCTCGGAGTCATACATGGTCAAGACCAGAACATAAATATCAGGATAGTTGATCCTCAAATATTTGGCCGTTTCGTATCCATCCATCTCCGGCATGTTCAAATCAAGGATGACCAGATTCGGCAGGTAGTCCGGCCGTATCTTTTCCAACAATTCCTTTCCATTGGACGCCAACTGGATCACCCGGCAATTTTCAAAGCCGTTGATAACCACGGCAAGCGCATCCCGTAGTAAAACATGGTCATCCACCATGGCTATTCTGATTGGTCGATCTTGCATACTCCTGTCAATTTAATAAGGCACTACCAGCCTGACAACTGTTCCAGCCCCGGGAGCACTGTCAATATTGAAATAGGCTCCGATCATTTCAGCTCTTTTGTTCATGTTGCTGACGCCGGAACTACTACCCTGGCCGATAACGGCCGGGTCGAACCCTTTTCCATTATCGGCGACGTGCAAGGACAGGTTGGCTTCCGTATAGTTCAATTGGATCGCGACGGTGCGCGCCTCGGAATGCCGGACGATATTGTTTACGGCCTCCTGCAGGATGCGCAAAATAAAAATTTCTTTCTGCTCATCGAGAAATTGATACTCCCCTTTTACCTCATACTCCACTGTCGGAAATTCCAATTTCCGCAGCTGCGCGATCTGCAATTCTACCGCCGTCGCAAGTCCATTACTACGGATGATCTCGGAACTGAGACTCCGCGAAAGATCACGCAGGTCGTCCAATGCCTTTGTCAACAGATCGGCCGAATGTCCCACCTGCTCCTTCACAGACGGCAGGCTCCTGAAATTCAAAGTATTCAGCTGAAGCTTGGCCAGGGAAATAAATTGCCCGATGTTATCGTGTATCTCCCGGGAAATGTATTGAAAGGTTTGTTCCTGTATCTCCAATTGGGTTTTCAACAGCTCTTTCTCGAAATTGGCCCGCACCCGCTCCAGCTCGACAGCGAACTTTTGCTGTCGCTTGCGGTGCAGGGAAAGCATGGCCAGGATGAACCCCAGCAACAAAAACACTACGAGGGTGGTGACAATGAAGATGATCACTATCATCCTGCTATCGCGCTGGGGCATGGACAGGTCGGTTTTGGGGCGGACAACGGTATGCCCTGATCAACAAAATACTGAATATGGAATAAAGGATATAGTTCAGCGAATATACCGCAGCGTGGTATTGACCCGCCCGCGCCACGGTCATCAACATCGGGATGCTGCACGCGTTTAAAAAAAGAAACCCCGTCACTACCCAAAAGGAAGGTTGGTCCTTCAGGGGAGCCGGTTGCACCGAGACGAACAATTCGTAAAAATACAGGAGACAGGGAAGGAGCAGGAAGATCGACTCAAAGAAGAAAAACGTGGCCTGATAAGCAAAATGATAATTCTTCGAAATGGCGAACACAAGTACGCTGACGAATATCAGCGAATTGATATAGATCGCCTTCCTGCGGCCCTTTGAGGAAATCTGGCTGAGAATAAAAAAATTGCACAGGGTATATTCAAATAGCATGAAGATATTGGCGATGATGCCAGGAGCATGTTTCAGCGGCGTGTGCGTGCCGGCCACGCTGAAAATGAATCCGGCCCATACTTCCAGCAGACTAAAAGCAAGATAGTAGGGGAAAACTCTTAATATCCGATGCCGTCGATAATATCTTATCGTCACCGCAAGGGCGATCGTCTCCACCAGGACCATCAAACCCAGACAGTAATAGTATTGTGAGAGAAAATCGATGAGTTTCAAATACGCGAGTTTTAGTAAAAATAATCGAAACGCCTTAAAGCGCTACCGTGAAATCACCCTGTGCGGGGAAGAAATTTACCCTTCTCCCGGGGGTTGATTCCCATTTGTGCGCCTGACGGCGCGCGTTAGCTTTGACCCGGACCAAAAATCAATAAACATATCCGGATACCCGAAGGGAGGCAACACCCGCCGCCTGCCTGTTGGGTTAATAAAGTGCGGGAATTTTTTATCAACCTTAATTCCAAGTATGAAACAATTACAGTTAAGCGAAATGCAAATGGTTCGCGGTGGCTCCTGGGCCTGCCTCGATTCTGGATTGGGCGCTATGGCGCTTTTTGCCGAAACGGGCATCGGCGCTCTCTTTGCAGGCGCCATTGTCTATGGCATCTGTTCCGCCGCTACAATGCGGGACACCAGCCTGCCGCCTGTCTCAACGACGCTCTAGCGGTTTTTTATTTATCTTTAAAACAACGATCATGAAACAGTTACAAGTAAATGAAATGGAAGCTCTCCGGGGCGGTTCCTGGGAATGCCTCGGACCCGGCCTCACCGCTTTGGGAATCGGCCTTCTCTATTCGGGGCCAGCAGGCTTGTTGGCCGGGGTCATAACTTATTCCCTTTGTTCTTTGGCTTCAACCAAACCGTTGGAAGTGAACCCATAATGTAACGAGAGAATCATTGTCCGGGAGAACCCATGAACGGAAGTATCCCGGACATTCTTAAAACGACAATTCGATGATCCAGGAGTGGAAGATATTTCGTAATCAATGGAGTCAAAAAGAGTTGCTGCTGCGGGTAGCCTCCCTGCTGTTCCTCCTCTTCATGATGAACAGGCAGCCGCCCTACCCAGTTGAAGTCATCTCGATGCTGATCTGCTTCGCGGCTTCCTTCGGCTCATTGGAATATACGGTCAACGTATTCGGACTGGACGGATACGCATTCTACCTTCATCACATGGGCCCATCGCCCCTTTGGATCCGGCTCATCCGGCGGGTGTCGGTCGGTATGGCAGTACAGATCCTGCTCGCGGCAACCTTGTCTACCTATTTCTTTTTCAAAACAGATACCCTGCACTTCCGGTTCCATCTCTGTATCCTGATCATAATCCTGGCCCACAACTTTGCCGCAGGCTGTCTCTACTCTGCCGCTTTTCCGCGGACCATACCCAAAACCGTTGAAAAAAAGATCTTCAGGGTACATCCCGGCCTGGGTCTCTCCCTGGCCGCCGGGATGAATATCCTATTCCCTGCGGTCTTTTATGTCCTTTGCCACCTGCTTCCGCCAGCTACGGTTTTCTTGTACGGGAGAATAGTGATCCTTTTTTGGCTGGCGTGTATACCGCTGAGCGCGATCTGGGGCTCGAAGCTCATCAATAAAAGAACTTATGACAAACTACTGGCAGTAACAACCGAATATTAGACCGTTATGATACCTTTTTTCCTGGAACTGCTTCTTTTTTATAAGATCCGATACTGGCGATATTCCTTCCGCCGGCGCCCGGTACCCTTCGTGGTCTCGAAAGCCATCGCAATCCTATTGATCGGTCTTCTCGTTGTGCAGGTTGTGCTCGCCTTCACCCTTAGTACGGAGGAGATGCTCCAACTTCGGCAACTGTCTTTGCCGAAATTGTTTGTTGCCGGTTTACTGCTGAATCTTGGTTGGCTATTCTATTTGCCATCGGGCTGCCAACGGGACATCAAGAGAGGGAAATATTTTATCTACCCGGTCTCCGGGTACACGTTGAACAATTGGCGGATCATGGAGGGACTCTTTTCCATCTCCTCCCTGATCGCCTGTAATCTGCTTGTTGTCCCATTGTTTGCGCGATCACTGGCATACGGGATATCTTTGCCGGCATTCGCCTCGGTTATCTTCCTGCTGGCCCTGTTCATTTACGATCTTACGATGCTGATCTTCGAAAGACTCTTTTTACTGGCAATCACCCTGTTGCTGGCCGGCCTGATCTATGTCTTCAGAACGGTTTTCCCCGGATGGCACCAACTTATCCAAAAGGTCGCCCCGGCACAGCCGGCGACCATCGTGACGGTCTTATTGTTGTTAGCAGGACTCGTTTACTATTTCGATACCCGCATGCTGATCCTTACATCCGTAAAAAATGCACCCCATGAATAGTGTACTCCGGTTTGAAAAGGTAAGCTTTGGTTACAAAAAGAACGAGACTGTCCTCGAAGACATCTCTTTTTCATTGACCGAAGCAAGTGCAGCCGCGCTGATGGGGATCAATGGCGCCGGCAAATCCACGATAACCTGGCTGGCTTCCAGGATATTGGAGCCCCGGAAAGGTACGATCGACTGGTGGGGTCGATCAACGGACCAATGGGACGAGAAAATGAAGCGGCGTATTGGCCTTTTGGCAGCGTCCGATCCGCTGTTTGAATTCCTGACCATCGACGACCACCTGCACTACGTAGGAAAATTGTATGGCCTCGATGCCGCCACGATCCGGAAACGGACAGCAAATTTGAAATCCGTATTCGGACTCGATGAGTTCGATGGGCGCCTGATCAATACCCTCTCCACCGGCAACCGGCGGAAATGTGGGATCATCACGACCCTTATCCATCGCCCCGCCTTACTCATCTGGGACGAACCGTTCAATGGCCTTGACCCTATCGCAACGGTACGGCTTAAAGAGTTGATCAAAAAATTGAAGACGGACGGCACGACCCTCTTGATCACGTCCCAGGTGATAGAGCCGATCGAAGAGATTTGCGATAAACTATTGCTCCTGGACAGCAAGCGGCTGGTCCTGGACGAACCTGTCTCTAACCTGGCAGGAATAAAGGCGCGATACGGGGTGCACAACCTGGAATCACTTATCTATAAAATTGGGATGGAGAAAGCCCGATTACCCGACATGGACTGGACATAACGATTCAATCTGCAAAATCTTTTCAGCATGAATAGCTCACGGACTGAACTTTATCATTTCAGACCGCAGTACCTCCTTTTGTTCTATGGATTGGTCTATGCGGTGACGACGTTTTTGAACAACCATTGCATCCTTAACCCATCGCTCTATTACAACTCCATGAGCGACCAACTATCGACCGGGCAGGTCGCGGGAATTTTGGAAGGGTTGAAGAAATGGGAATGGCTCGGCTATCTCTTTGCCCCGCTGATAGTACCGATCAAGGCCCTGCTGGTATCGGCTTGCATCTATACTGCGATGGTATTGGGGAAAGACAATATCTCTTTCGCTGCAGTATTCAGGATCGTCCTTGTAGCCGAATTGATCCCGTTGCTGGCGACGCTGATAAGGATTGGCTGGTTCCTTATCTATCCTGCGTCCACCTTACACGAGATCCAATACTTTTATCCCTTGTCCCTTCTTAGCTTATTTAAAGCCGGTTCGCTACCCGCCTACTCCCTGTATGTTCTGCAACTGCTGAATCTATTCGAAGTGCTGTATTGGCTTGCCCTGGCATTCGGGCTCCGTCAGTTCGTCCGCCGATCGTTTGGGGAAAGCCTCCGGCTGGTATCGGTCTCTTATGGCCTGGGACTTTTTGTTTGGGTCGTCCTGATCGCATTTGTTCAGGTACAAATCAGTTAATATGAAGATCAAAAAGATCATCCGGCTCAGCTTGCTTGCCGGAGCGCTTTTACTGACAGCCTATATTGGCTACCGGATCGTCCGCATCCAAAAGATCCGTTCCGATGCCGGCCGCCTCCCATCCTTCGCTTTCAGGACCCTGAGCGGCGAAACCTTCACCGGTGATATGATAAGATCCGGGTATTCGCATATCGTGATCAATCATTTTTCACCTGACTGCGAATTCTGCCAGGATATGACCGGCCGCATCCGCGATGGGCAGCAGCGGCTGGGCAAAACGCTGGTTATTATGGTCGCCGAGGCCGATAGCGCCGGGATCGGCGCCTTTATGGACAAATTCGGGCTTCGCGGCCTTCCAAATATCATGGTTCTCCGGGACCCCAGCTTTTCCTTTTATCTCAAGTTTGGTACCGGTGCAATACCCTGTTTTTTCGTGTACGATGGGAACAAACAGTTGAAAAAGCGGATACTGGGCGAAACAAAGATCGAAGACCTTATTCAATGAATCTATGAAACGAACATTTCAACTGCAAAAAGACCTTACCGATTGCGGCGCGGTCTGCCTTCAGAACATTCTCAGCTATTATCAGGTCGATATGCCGCTGGAAATCCTGCGTGAAATCAGCGGCACAGGCGAAAGCGGCGCCTCCATGCTGGGTCTTTACCAGGCCGCCGAAGAACTGGGTTTTCAGGCGACCGGCATGGAAGCGGAAGGGATCGATAATCTCGCCGGCGTCGGTAGCCCCTGTATCCTGCATCTTACCATTGAAGGCCGCTACTATCACTATGTTGTCTTTTACCCATCGACCGAAGGGGACGAGAGGGATAAAGCAGCCCGTTTCACCATCGGCGATCCGACTTCGGGAATAGAAGATTGGGACCGCCGCCGCCTGGAAGAAAGATGGTCGTCAAAGGCGTTGCTACTGCTCCAACCCACCGGCAAGATCCATGAACGCGCGCTGCTGAACAGGTCCAAATGGTCCTGGTTAGCCCAAATCATGAAAAAGGATCTTGACCTGCTATACATTGCCGCTTTTTTGGGTCTTCTCGTCGCAGTGTTGAATCTGAGCACGGCCGTATTTTCTCAAAAACTGGTGGACGTCATCCTTCCCCGGCATCAGTCGGCGAAGGTGCTTTCGGCAACGTTTTTGTTTGGCTTGCTGCTTCTGTGCCGAACCGGTATCTCCCGGCTCAGGAGCACCCTCCTCATCAAACAATCCTACCGATTCAATCTTCATCTTACTGCTCATTTTTTTGGAACGCTTCTGTACCTTCCAAAGTCCTTTTTTGACGGCCGCCGGACCGGCGACCTTACCTCGAGGCTGAACGATATAAGCCGGATCCAGCAGGCCGTGAGCTATATCATCGGCGATGTGGGTGTGCAGGCCCTTTTTCTGCTGGTCTCCCTGGGCCTGATCTTTTCCTATAGTCTTTGGGCGGGATGTATCTGCCTGCTGGTGCTTCCGCTGCAATTCGCCGTGATAAAACGCTATGAGCATCATCTCCTGGCAGGTTACAGGAATTCTATGAAAGCCAACGCCGTAAAGGAAAGCAACTATATCGATACAATAAAGGGCATTGGAACCATCAAAGTTCTTAACCAGGAGCCATTGTTTATAGAAATGGGAAAGGCGAAAATGGATGGATTTCAGCAGGAACTGCTAAAGCTGGGCCATCGCCGGATCAAATTCGCATTTTCTTCCGACCTCGTCGTAGCGTTGTTCACGCTCTGCATTACCCTCAGCTGCGCGATGGCTGTTCTGGACGGCCGGCTCAAAACAGGTGAGTGGATCGCCATCATGCAAATGGCCGCAGCCTTTCTCCAGGCGGCCGTTGCACTCGCACTCACCAACCTACAGTTACAAGAGGCCAAAGCCGCGTTGGAACGTATCGTCGAGTTTAATCATATCCAACCGGACCACCACCCGCAAACGGATACGGGCATCGATCCGCCGGTATTCAGCCGTCTCCGGATCAGGGAGCTGACGTTTCGCTTCCGTGGTCACACGCAACTGCTGCGGAATGTTTCGCTTGACCTTGCAAAAGGCGAGCTCATTACGATCGAAGGGGAAAGCGGCCAGGGAAAGAGCACCCTCTTCCAGATATTGCAGAAACTCTATCTGCCGGAAAGCGGTCAGATAATTCTGAACGACCGGGACTGGTCGGGCTGCGATATCATCCATTGGCGCCGGATGATCGGTGTCGTTCCACAGGACATCACGGTCTTTGGGGGTACTCTGCTGGAGAACATCGCTTTTGGCGACGCGGCCACACAGCCCGAAAAAGTCCTTGAATTTTGCCGGCAATATGGCTTCGATAAACATTTCTCGCGGCTTCGCCATGGAGGACGCACCATCCTGGGCGAGGGTGGGATCCGCCTTTCGGGCGGAGAAAAGCAACTGTTAGCCCTTGCAAGATGCCTCTATCGTGAACCCGGCCTCCTGCTTCTGGATGAACCGACCTCCGCGATGGACACCGCGTTACATGCCTGGGTAGTACAGCTTTTGCAAAGGGTCAGGCGACAGGCGGGGATCATCATCGTCTCACATGGCGGGGAATGGGTGGATATCGCCGATCGGCGCTATCGGCTGGATGGGGGAGTATTAAATGAAAAAAGCTTCCATGTTCGATAACATAGAAGCCTTACAAACTTTACAAACCAGAGAAGATACCAAAACACTTACTGAAGCAGCAACGGCGCTGAATAGGACAAAAACTGATATTGGATGTGTTCAGACTGTGGCTTTCATAGGAACCTGAATCGGGTTTCTCAATTGGATGTTGGATCTTGGAAAGGTTTTTCGTCGTCTTGTGCCATTTGAGCACCGCCGATGGCTTTCTCGTGAAAATAAGCCATCGGCGGTGCATGGCTAATGATTGGCCTTCGGCGGGCAGACCCGTAGTCTGCTTATAAGGATATCGAACGAATTTGAAAAAAAGTTGATTGACTATTGGATTTTGCCGGGTTTCATAGAATATTGAAAAAGGTTCTGGACGGTTTCTAGGACATTGGACGGTCTGAGGTTGCTAATCCCGTCAATCAACTGATACAAAAATAGCGTTGGCCGCAGAGGTGGGCAAGCGCAGAAACGCCCAATTTTAACTTTTCAGCTTTTACGGCTCCCATAGTAAATTAACGATCAGCACCTTCGTATAAATTCCGCTTTTAAATCGGGAAAAAACCACTTATCTTCGTAGTGATCGTATATTCCGAAAACAAGTTGTTACGTACTTTACCTATAGTAAGTATTGCATTTTTTGCGTCAATTTGCAGAGATATGCGGCAGTCCGTCCAACTGCCTCAAAGGGGCCGAGCCCGCCTCATAACAAATTCTAAATCGTATGAAAAGACCCGAACTTAACCAGGCGATCAAGGTTGCCATTGCCGATGATCATGCTCTTTTCCGTGCCGGGGTCAAGACGGCTCTTGCCGTGAAAAAAGACGTCGAGCTGGTAGCGGAAGCAGATAACGGCATGCAGCTGCTGAACCTGTTGAAACATGTCGAGCCAGATGTCATTCTGCTTGATATTCAAATGCCTATAATGGACGGCATCCAGACCCTTCCCGAGATCCGCAAGGTTCACCCCCATGTCAAGGTCATTATCCTGTCTATGCACAATGACCATTCCATGATCTCCAAACTAATGGAAATAGGGGCAAATTCCTATCTCACGAAGAACTCGGATTCCGAGACGATCTATCAGGCCATAAAAACCTGTTACGAACAGGAATTCTTCTTTAATGAACTGACTAACAAAGCCTTATTGACCGGCCTGCGAACCAGGCGGCCCGAGATCGGCGCCGTTCAGGACGTAAACCTTACCGAGAAGGAATTGACCGTGCTGAAACTCATGTGCGAAGAAAAAACTACGAAGGAAATAGCCGATATCGTCGATATCAGCCCCCGCACAGTTGAAGCCATCCGGGATAAGTTAAAGACCAAGACGGGGGCAAAATCCATGGCCGGATTGGTCATGTACGCGGTCAAGAACGGCATCATCGAACAGCAATAAGGTGAACTCCTCCGCCTGGATCGATCATAATGGCGCCTTGCTTCCCGCAAACAGCGGGATCCTAAAAGCCACAAACCGGGCGTTCCACTATGGTGACGGGCTTTTTGAGACCCTAATGGTCAGGAATGGCCGCATCAGGCTCGGCGACGCACATTTCGACCGCCTTTTTGCCGGGATGAACCAGCTCCGATACGTCATTCCAAGCCAATTTACCCGGGAAGGCGTGGAAGCCAGCCTATTGCAGCTTTGCGAGCGGAATGGTCACCTCTCCCTTGCCCGCGTACGGCTCACCATTTACCGGGGAGATGGCGGACTTTATGACCCTGAAGATCTCCATCCCCGCTACCTCATTGAGTCCTGGCCGCTTAGCCCGGCCGACATCGGGCTGAATGAAAAAGGGTTAGCGATCGGCATCTAC
>Ga0157372_10000969_pt1 | contig 31293 bp, 32 predicted proteins | sample C55metaG_FD_115307 | JGI IMG/M metagenome (GOLD analysis project Ga0157372, IMG submission 115307) | Corn rhizosphere microbial communities from Kellogg Biological Station, Michigan, USA - C5-5 metaG | ecosystem: Host-associated > Plants > Roots > Rhizosphere > Soil | place: USA: Michigan...
CAGATGGCCGGTTACGTCCACAACTTCCCCGACGAAATACAGCCCGTGAATTTTTCGGCTCTCCATGGTTTTGGCTGAAAGCTCGTTGGTATCCACACCGCCGGCAGTGACTTCGGCTTTTTCGTAACCGTCGATGTTTTCCGGAGTGACAATCCAGTTATGCGCTCGCCTTTCGAATTCAGCTAAAGCACTATTAGTCCATGCATCGGGCGGATGCAGATCAATCCAGCGGTCCGCCAAGCGTTGAGGCAAGGCCTCACGCAATGCGGTTTTGAGGGCGTTTAGATCGCGGCGTGCACCGTTATTGTTTCGCAAGGGCGCCGTGAAGTCGTGCCCCGGCGCCAGATCAATCGTGATTGAAGTTTCAGGCTTCCAGTAGGAAGAAATCTGCAGCATGGCCGGACCACTAAGGCCGCGGTGGGTAAACAGCATTTTTTCGCGAAAACGCTGCTTCCCTGTTGTTGCCACCACCTCTGTCGAAACCCCGCTCAGGTCGGAGTAATGGTGGCGATCTTGACCATTAAAGATGAACGGAGTCAGGGCCGGCCGGGTTTCTTGTATCTTTAATCCGAATTGTCTTGCCAGTTCATAGCCGAATGAAGTTGCGCCCATCTTGGGTATCGACAAACCTCCGGTTGCGACAACTACCGCGGTGGCGCGAAATTCTTGTTGTCCTGCGCGAACCGTGAAACCGTTGCTCCGTTCGACGGCGTCGACGGCTATGCCAGTAAGAATTCGGACTCCCGCATCTCTGCATTCTGTTTCAAGCATGGTTACGATTTGTTGTGCGGACCCATCACAGAAGAGCTGTCCGAGAGTCTTCTCGTGATATCGAACTCGGCGCTTTTCGACCAACCGGATAAAGTCGTCTGGGGCATAAGCCGCCAGGACTGACTTGGCGAAGTGTGGATTGGCGGAAATAAAGTTTTCCGGCTGGCAATAAAGGTTTGTGAAGTTGCAGCGGCCACCGCCGGAGATCAGAATCTTTTTGCCGATGCGCCCGGCGCGCTCAAGCACCACGACACGACGGCCGCGCTTCCCTGCCTCAACGGCGCACATCAGCCCAGCCGCGCCGCCTCCAAGAACGATTACGTCAAAGTCTTGCTTCGCGATCATGCTTCGATCAATGATGGCCGTGGGCTGGCGGCGACAACGACTGGATGAGAGATTTAAAGTCTGACGGAGTATTGCATTCCAAAGAGACCGTCTGTCCGGTCCGGGGATGAACGAACTGCAAAGAAACCGCGTGAAGCGCAACCCGCGTAATCCTTCGCTCCGAGGCTTCTTTAGCGCTGTATTTGCGATCGCCGATCACTGGATGTCCCAGCGCTGCAAATTGCACGCGAATCTGATTCTGCAATCCGGTCAGTAACGTGACCCGCACTTGCGACGCCCCGCGCAAAGATCGTTCGATGCAATAACTGAGTTCAGCCCTGGTGGCTTGGCGGTCCCGCTCAGTACTCAATTTTTGGTACATTCCCTCGCGCCGAAAATAGTGAATCAGCGTTCCCTGCTTCTCGGCGAGATGCCCACGCACCACGGCCAAATATTGGCGAATGGGCGCATGCGCTAGAAATTGCCGCACTAGCGCCTCCCGGTCGGAGTTGGTTTTCGCAAACAGCAGAACTCCGGACGCGAAGCGGTCGATGCGATGGACGATCAAAGCCCGTTCCCGGCGGGGCTTGAGATCTTGCAACAACAGAGACAACGCCGATGGCGCATCAGAGTCAGGTGCAGGCACAGCCAGAAGCCCAGCAGGCTTATTGACGGCCACCACCGCGTCGTCTTCGTAAATTATGGCAAGCTCCCGTGAGAATCGAGGCGGCCTGCGAGGCCGAGCGCCTGAACCGGAGCTGCGTTTGCGCGGAAGTTTTTTCACATCGACCTCTTGGTGCGAGTGGGAATTGCACTGTTCATTGGGCGCATACAGTAATGTACTAGGTTTTTCGCAGGGGCATTCCAATGGGCGTGCTTATGGATTTGATTTGCAGATGTTCCAGTCTTAGCGGCGTTGTTCGATGGGTGAGATTATGTGCGACTGCGCTGCAGCACGATCAGCGTTGCATCATCTTGCAGTTCGCCGCAATGCTGCGACAGAGCCTGCAATAGTGCATTTTGAATCGTGTGCGCGGACTCATTGGCCAAGTTGCGTGTGAGTTGCAAAAGCCGATCTTCGCCGAAGACCTCTTCTTGCGTGTTACACGCTTCTACCACTCCGTCAGTGAAAAGCAGCAGGGTATCGCCGGGCTCAAAGTAAATATCATTCTGCCCGTATGGCCAGGTGAGGAATTGACCGAGCACCGCTCCTGAACTCTGCAGTTCGGTCACGCCATTACCTCCAACCAGTAAAGGAGGATTATGCCCAGCGTTGCAGTATGTCAGCCGATGAGCGTGGTTATCGAGCACACCATAGAAGAACGAGACGAACTTGTTCTCCGGCATGACGTCAAACAGAAATCGATTCACCCGGCTGCACACGTCGGATGGCGGCAGACCGTCACGCATCAGCGACTTCAAGACCGCTTGCAGATTTGACATCAGTAGGGCTGCCGGCAGACCTTTTCCGGCCGCGTCGGCGACGCAGAACGCTGTGGTGGAGGCGCCGATTCGCGCCACGTCATAGTAATCACCACCTACAAAGCGTGCGGATTGGGTGTTCACTGAAATGTCGTATCCCGCGACGACGGGCAGAACACCAGGCAGAAAGCCTTCCTGAATTTCATGGGCCTCAAATTCTTCCTCTTCCTGGCGGCGCTGCAAAGTGCGTAAAGCGGAGCAAGACTCAATCTGTTCCCGAACCTTTTCCATTAGTGCAGAGTTGTTCCAGGGCTTCTGGACGAAGTCGGAAGCGCCCCGGCGCATGGCTTCGACTGCCAGGTCCACACTGCTCCACGCGGTCATGACGATCAGCCGGATGTTTTTATCTATCGCGCGAATTCGGGAAACTAGTTCCAAACCTTCGGCTCCGCCCGTCGTATCGCGCGTGTAATTCAGGTCCATTAGGACGGCGTCGAATGTGTCTTGCTGAATTGCAGAGAGAACGCCTGGCGGATCGCAGGCTGTGCGCGTCTGATAGCCTTGAGAATTCAGGAGGATCTCGAGCGCAATAAGAATATGCGGCTGGTCGTCGGCTACAAGAACACGCCCGGCACAAGCGCGAGAGGTCGATTGGCTGTAACTGGCCGGACTTTCCATGACAGCGGTGGAAGCAAAACCAAGGCCACTTTCGCGATTCGGGTAAGTTATTGATTGGATGGGTTGAGCATGGATTATCGGACTGCGATCCAGAGAGTCAACTGTTCATTTCGAGCAGACGGTGTTCGAAACTGAACAGCTAACGAAATCGCGCGAACACACTTTACGATGCCAGAACTGCCTGACATTTCCGCTTACATTACCGCGCTTGAGTCTCGGATAGTTGGCGAGCCGATCGAACATGTGCGGTTGGCGAGCCCATTTTTGTTGCGCACGGTGGAACCTCCACTCGCCAGCGTTGAAGGGCGCAAGGTCCGCGAATTGCGGCGCATCGGCAAGCGGATCGCAATCGGCCTGGAAGATGATTTGTGGCTGGTGCTTCATCTAATGATCGCCGGCCGCCTGCATTGGCGGGACGTGGGAGCGAAACTTGCAGGCCGCAATCAGCTCGCGGCTTTCGATTTCCCCAACGGCTCCCTGGTGCTCACTGAGGCTGGCGCCAAACGCCGCGCGTCCCTGCTCGTTCTCCGCGGCGAAGAAAACTTGCGCGATGTGGATCCCGGCGGCATCGATGTATTCGCCAGCGATCTGGCATCTTTCCAGGCTGCACTCACTGCCGAGAACAGGACATTGAAACGCGCGCTTACCGACCCTCGAATTTTAAGTGGCATCGGCAATGCGTACTCCGACGAAATTCTTCATGCCGCGCAACTGTCGCCTATCACCCTCACGAAAAAACTGTCACCGGTTGAATGGGAGCGGCTGTTCGCCGCAACTCGATCCACGCTGCAGCGCTGGATCGATCAATTGCATTCTGAGGCGCAGGCAAAGTTTCCTGAAAAAGTCACCGCCTTCCGAAAAGATATGGCAGTGCATGGAAAATTTGGCCAGCCGTGTCCCCGATGCGGCGAAAAGATCCAGCGCATTCGCTATGCCGATAACGAAACCGATTACTGCGCTCGCTGTCAGACCGGAGCCAAGGTCCTCGCCGACCGCGGGTTGTCCCGACTGTTAGGCTCGGACTGGCCTCGGACGTTGGACGAGTTGGAAGCGCTCAAACGACGCTGATAAGAATTTCAATCAGAAATTGCCGCCCAGGCGAGCCCATCAGCGCCTTTGCCGGCAGTAATGACGTTCGTGACTTTCCAGTCCGTCAGACTGATGGCCGCGACTTTCCCGTCTTGATCGCAAGACACGTAGGCCGTCTTACCATCTGGCGCAAGCAGCACTTCCTGAGTTCTCATGCCCACGTCGACCGTATGCGCCACTTTCATAGTTTTCAGATCTATTGCTGCAACTTGATGTGCTCCCGGCACTGCGATCACTAACCACTTGCCGTCAGCCGTCGCCGCGCTTCCGTAACCCGAGCCGGATAATGGAATCCAGGTTTTGTGCTTGTTGGTGGCGGTATCGATGACTGCAAGTTGCGGCTTGGTTACATCAGAAGTAAAGGCGTATTTATCGTCAGCTGACAACGAAATTCTTTGGATTTGCGCCGCCACGGGAATGATGGCGATCACCTTGCGCGCATCGAGATCGAGCACCGAAACCGTTCCCGGCCCTACATTCGCGGTGTAGGCGCGATGACCATCATGCGTGATCGCAAACATGTGGGATTGTTCTTGGCCAGTTGGAACCGATCCGACAATTTTCAGGGTCGCGGGATCGATAATTGTGATCGCCTTTTCCAGTTCTGTGCTGACATAAAGCAATCCATTTTTTGGGCCAAGAACTGGAAGATGCGGCCTGACCCCTTTTCCGAAATCGAGATTGCCAACAACTTTTCGAGCGGCAATATCAATAACAACCATATTGCTGCCGTCGGTTCCCGGCTGGCCCACGCCGGAGTTGCCGTAAATTGGGACATATGCCAGCTTTCCATCGCGCGATGCGGTGATTTCGTGTCCGGTCACTCCGCCTTCGGGTATTTCCACGATCTGTTTTCCGGCAACGGAATCGATGATTCCAAGGCTGTTGTCGCCTTTATTAGCTACCAGCAGCAGTCCATTCCCAGCCGGCTTTGAAGTGGACTTGGACCAAGCAATGAAAACGAACGGCAAAGAAAGAAGGGCGACCAGGAAAGCGATGCGCATACTTGGCTCCGTTTTTCTATTTCAATATTAAGTCTGTCGGCAAAACTTACCATTAACAGATCGTCACGATCATGGCATGAAGTGCAAAGACGGTTAAAACAAGCAATCATATTATCTTATGGGCTGTGGTGAAGCTTTTGTTACCATGAACGCAGTTCGTCCATTTCATGGAAAAGACTTTCCACTTTGATTCCGCTCCCGATCCTTACATCGCCGACGCGGCCGTACTCTGCTGCTTCGATCAGCGCATTCGCCTGGCGGTGAATAAATTCCTGCAGCGGCAGAAGATCCTGCGTCCTGACATGATCGTCGTGGCCGGTGGCGCAAAAACTCTCGCGTCGCCGCGCAATGACTTCGAGCGCGACTTCATTCTGGAGCAGGTGCGAATGTCGATTCTGCTGCATAAAACGGCGCAGGTTTTCTTGATGAGCCATTCCGATTGTGCGACTTACGGAGGCCTGGCAGCATTCGGTGGAGATCGCGAACGCGAGGCCGCCCACCACAAGGCCGAACTGAACCGAGCCTCCCAATTGATCAAGGACAACTTTCCCGAGATTGGGGTCCGATGCTTCTTTGTTAACTTTGAGGGAGTGTTTGCGGCGTGCGGTGAAGACTCCGAGAAGGCTGCGTGAAGTGCACTAACTTCGATACTCTTCTGGCAACGCGCTCTCAATAGCCATCCGGACTTTTTCCATCAGTGCTTCCCTTGAGCCGAAATCTGCAGGCTCGATGGGCTGATGGAAAGTCACAGTCACCAGCGTTGGCTTGATCGCGAACCTTCCCTTCGGCATAGCATAGTGAGTTCCCGCGATCGTTATCGGCACCACTGGTGTTTTGCAGTCTTCTGCCAGGTAGAACGGTCCCTTTTTAAAGGCTAAAAGCTTGCCGTCATACGAGCGATGGCCTTCAACGTAAATCGTCATGTGAACGCCCTGCTTCACGACGTCTTCGGCTTTAGTGACGGCTGCGATGCCCGCGTCTCGATTGCCGCGATCTACCGGAACCAGTGATCCCATGCGCATCGCACGGCCAAGAATCGGAATTTTGAACAACTCACGCTTCACCAGCACCGATGTTCGGCCCGGAATAATCGGTAGCAACAGTGGAGGATCTATGTTTGAAGCATGGTTCGACATGAAAACATAAGTTCTTCCGCGCTCAAGTTTTTCAAGGCCGATGATCCTCGTCCGTACTCCGGCCAGCCGGACGCCGGCGCCTGCTCCCCACATCGCTACCCGATACAAAGGCAGCACATCGCCGGTAATAAAAACCCACGGAAAACAAAATAGCGCGGCGATGGGCAATATGACCGCCCAAAAACTCAGCATTAAAATTGTTCGGATCATTGGGTCGCAGAGTTTCGGCCGTCAGAGTTACCGAATAGCCAGGCTGCACGACGTGATTTCTGTTCTGGAGTGATACCAGATACATCCTGAAGGCGAAAGATTTTCTGTTTGCCAGCCCCAATGTTCCATTGCAGATCATGGTCGACGCCATCACGCGAAATGGTAAGACGTAACGCAGCACCCGGACTGAGATCAGCCAGATTTCTCGCGAAATCACGTCCGGCGGGTTGGCCATTTATCGTCAGAACGAGGTCGCCAGCTTTCAGCCCTGCACGATCGGCAGCGCTCGATGGATCAACCAGCACTACGGTGGGCGGTTGATCGAATGCGCGCGTCGCCTGAAATCCAGTGTCGGCAAACGTGACGTCAGCTGTCGTCACTCGCAAACCGACGCCCCTGAAGTATGTGTCCCATGAAATTTCATCGACACCGCTTACGTATCTCTGAAAAAAATCGCGAAAGTCAGATTTGCACAAGTTTTCGACCGCTTCGCGAACGCTCTCCGAGTCGTTAAAAAACTTTCTTCGCTTGGCATAGTGCTCGTTCATCCAGCGGAATAAATCTTCCAGCGAGGTTCGATCAGCAGTCGAGTCCCGCATTCTCAGGTCAAGCAACACTCCAAGCAACTCGCCTTTGTTGTAATAAGAAATGCTGCGAGTAGGAAGATTGTAGTAGGGATATTTTTCCAGCCATGCGTCCAGGCTGGACTGTTCCGCGGACTGCGTGAGGTGAGCGGAGCGAGTTTCGAGTTCGGTAATTTCCTGTCCCAGATGATTGAGGTAATGCTGCTCGTCGAGCAGGCCTGCCCGCAGGAGCACGTAGTCGGCAACCGTGCTGTCCACGCCTTCGCTAAACCACAGGGCAGGTGTGTAATCTTCTTTCGTATAGTCAACCGGTTCGAGAGATTGTGGGCGAATCCGCTTCACATTCCAGAGATGGAAAAACTCGTGGGCGGTAATGCTGATGAACTGGTCGAACCGAACATCCAGATCCTGTCTGGGTAAGGTAATTGCTGTCCCGTAAGCGTGTTCCATCCCGCCACCGCCGGCTGATTCCGCGAAGTGATAGATGAACATGTAATTTTGAAATGGGCAGTCATGCATCCATGCCGCCTCGGCAGAGACTACGCGTTGGATCGGAGAAAGAATTTTGTCGAAGATCGCCTGAGAATTGTCAGCATCAACGATTACGCGATATTTACCGCACGTGGCGTCGAAGTCTCTTTCGTTGAAGTTGCTGATTTCGACGGGTGAGTCGACCATTTGGTCATAGCTGATCGCGGAAAACGTCTTTCCTTCCTGGATCAGCGGGGTGGCAATTTTCCAGCCGGCTGGAATACCGCGGAAGTCAATATCGGTTAGGGCCTCTCGCTCGCCTTCGATGTAGCACAAAATCTCTGCGAGATTAAAGAACGCGTGTTGCGAGCTCAGTTGAAAACCATAAGGACCAGGGATATCGCTGAACATTTCGTAATGAACGCGCGCACCGTTTTCTGTTCCGCTAATTTTCCAGCGGCTTTTATTCAACTGCATCAGCGGTAGCGGCTTTCCTGCTGAATCGGCGCGAATCCAATTCATGTATTGCGAGAAATCTCGTATCTGATAAAGCGCGTTCCACACCGGAAGTTGAACTTCGCGCTCACCTGCTCCTGGAGGGACATCAATCGTTACCTCGACAACATGCTTTTCCGGATTCGTCAAAGCAATCGTGTAGTGAACGCGGTTCGCGGCAAAGGCGGAATGAACGCAGGTAATGGTTACGCTTGCCGCGAGCGCGGCAACCGAAATACGCGTCCCAAAGAACTTCATTCCTGAACAGCCGCCTGAACCGGACTCGCCAAGTTCGAGGACTTCAATGCTTGCGGCAACTTTTCATAAATTCCGCCAAACCCGCCATTAGAGAGGATGGCGACCACATCGCCCGGTCGCATTTCTGGGGAAGTGAGTCGCACGATGCCGTCGACGTCGGCAATCACGCGGGCGCGGCGCCCAAGCTTGCTGATGTGGCTGGCCACCGCCGCAATGTCCAGACGCTCGGCGTCCGGAATCGATTCCGAGCGGAAAACATTCGCGATAACAATTTCGTCGGCGATGGCAAGGCTCTTCGCCAAATCGTCTTGAAAAACATTGCGCCTAAGGGTGTTCGAACGTGGTTCAAGAATCGCCCACAAGCGCCTGTCGCTATAGCGGGCGCGGAGAGCGTTGAGCGTGACCACAATTGCGGTGGGGTGGTGCGCGAAGTCATCGATGATGGTGATGCCATTGACCTCGGCTTTCACCTCCAGACGGCGCTTCACGCTTTTGAAATTCTTAAGAGCGTCAGCGATTACCGCGACCGCGATTCCATAATTCGCGGCCAACGCTGCAGCGGCGGTCGCATTCCAGACGTTGTATTCTCCGGCGAGAGAGAACTCAAAGTTCGCCCAGGCGCCTCCGTTTCGCAAGACAGTCCAAGTGGTGCGGTCGGCTTCGAACTTAAGATCGGCAATCTGCCACGCCGCGTTGGCTGTTGAGCCGTAACGTTCGACTGGGCAAAAAGCATGCGCAATACAGCGTTCGATGCTTTCGCCGGAGTCGAAGGCGACAATGCGTCCGCGGCTCGGAACCAGGTTCACCAGGCGCTTGAAAGCGGTCTCGACCGCGTCCAGATCTTTATATATGTCCGCATGATCGAACTCGACCGAAGTCAGAATTACAGCATCGGGAAAATAGTGCAGGAACTTCGGGCCTTTGTCGAAGAACGCGGTATCGTACTCGTCGCCTTCAAGAATGAAATACTTGCCATCTCCCAAGTGAAAGCTGCGGCCAAAATTTTCCGCAATTCCGCCAATCAGAAAGGACGGATGCGTTCCCGCGTGTTCAAAAATCCAGGCGAGCATGGACGTCGTCGTAGTCTTGCCGTGGGTGCCGGCTACGACCAGTACTTCTTTGCCGCGCAGAAATTCATCGTGCAGAAGCTGTGGCAACGAGCAAAACGGGATGCGCTGATCGAGCACATGTTCGAGTTCAACATTGCCGCGCGAGATCGCGTTGCCCACAACCACGAGATCAGGCCTTGGCTCTAAATTGAGCGCCGAGAACGGCTGCGATATAGGAATTCCGAGCGAGCGAAGAAAGTCAGACATCGGAGGGTAAGCCGCCGCATCGGAGCCGGTGACGCGAAACCCACGCTCGGCAAGCATTCCGGCGAGAGACGCCATAGCAGTGCCGCAAATGCCAATCAGGTGAATGTGTTTTGTCGAGGTCATCTAGAACTTTATAGTCTTATCTATTCTGTCGATCGAAGGTGCGCTTAATGTCTTTATTAAACAATCGTCGCTGGTTCTAATATCTCCAGCGTCACGCCGGTCTCGCCTACATTCAGCAACGCACTGACGCCGATCGGCAAAGTTATGTTCTGATGCGAAACGTGGCCCGAGCGCAGCCCATATGCAACCGGAATTCCAAGCTCCCCAACTATTCTCATCACTACTTCCTCTAAAGTGTAGCCCTGGTTGGGAGCCTGCACGCAGTCCAGCATCTCGCCAAAAATCAGGCCGCGAACATCTTTCAACTTGCCTGCCAGCTTCAAGTGCATCAGCATGCGGTCGATCTGATAAGGCTTCGTCGCGATATCTTCAACAAAGAGTAGCGTGCCTGCGGTGCGAATCTCGTAAGGAGTTCCCAGCGATTCCACCAGCATGGAGAGGCATCCGCCGTATAGAATGCCTTCAGTTGAACCCGGCACCAGCGGCTTGACTCCAGAGTTTGAGTCGAAATCAAAACGCCAGTTCTCGCGGCCGCTCAATGCCGATTGCCAGGATGCCAGATCGATACCATCAGGCTTTGCGAAATCTTTTGCCACCATCGGTCCATGAAACGTCACGAGGTTGGCGGCATCGCAAAAATAAGTCTGCAGCGAGGTGTTGTCGCTGTATCCGATAAATGCCTTGGGATGCGAACTGATCTTGTCGATATCGAACCCGGGCAACAAATAATTCGATCCATAGCCACCGCGCGCGCAGATGATCGCTTTCACATCGTCGCGCGTAAACATATTCTCTAGTTCACGGACACGGCGTCCGACTGAGCCCGCGAAATAGATATCGCGATCGAAAATAGATTCGTCATAAACCGGGTTGTATCCCATTTGCCGCAGCGCCGCGCACCCGGCGTCGAAATCTTCTCTCTTGAAATAACTTGCGGGCGCCACAATGCCGATTTTGTCCCCCGCCCGCAACGCTGGAGGCTTAATGCGTTCAACTTGGGATGAGGGAGGCATCAGAAGTTACAGCAGGAATTCTCCGCGACAGACGAGTTGCGCGGGTCCGCGCAGAAATACCTGATTTTTTTTTTTAATGGTCCGCCGACCACCGAGAGTATGAACGCGAACTGGTGATTCGGCCCGCTTAGAAAAAATAGAAGCCACCGCCGCCGCGCAAGAACCTGTGCCTGATGATTGTGTTTCACCTACTCCGCGCTCGTAAAAACGAACTTCTATATTGCTTTTATCTCTGACAACAACCATCTCAACGTTAATCCCATACTTGAAGTCATGATGCTTGCCGATTTCGGCGGCATCTCCCAGCCATGCAGGACCAAATTCATCCACGAAAACTACGAAATGTGGATTGCCCATCGACACCGGAATTCCTCGCACTTCGCCAAACGCGACCTTGATGGGAAATTCGTCGCCGACTTGCGGCTCACCCATGGCAATCTCAAATTCGAATGATTTGTGGTTGTGAGAAATCATGCTGCAGTTTTTTATTCCGGCGCCGGTGCGAATATTCACACGCTGCCGAGGATTTTCTGAACACAAATAAGCTGCAACGCAGCGGGTGCCGTTACCTGAAATTTCGGCATCGGAACCGTCAGCATTAATCAGGCGGGCGCGGACATCGGCATCTTGCGCAGGAAACAGCCACTCCACACCGTCGGCTCCAACCCCGTTATGTCGATCGCAGATTCCGCGACTGAATCCGGGCAAATCGGGAGGAGCGTGCAATCCATCGATAATCAGGAAATCGTTGCCGCAGGCGCTGGCTTTGACAAATGGAATCGCCGGCCGGTCCATACCATCCGAAGCGCTCATTCGGTATGCACCGGGCCCAACGGAGTCACTGCTTCAAATTTTCCGCACTCCCGCAACGATCGCAGCAGTGCGGTTTGTTGCCGGCGAGTTCCTTCGCATTCGAATCGCACCCGAACGTGTCGAGGAGTGGGCGCAATTTCCACATTGGAGGCGAAATAGTGAAGAGGCTCAAGCGCCTCATTTACGTCGATTGTAGCTTGCTCGGCGCTCGAGCCCGCCACCTCATATGCATAAATCATGGTTTTGAGATTGAGAAGTCTCTCGGTACTGCCGAGCAGCAACAAAACCCCAATCACCAGCAGCGTCGCAAAGATTGCAATCAGGTAACGATCACCACCGACGGCCATGCCAATAGAAGCAACCACGAACAAAGTGGACGCAGTGGTGATACCGGTGACCAGATCTCCTCGCGCATGCAAGATGGAGCCGGCGCCAATGAAGCCTATGCCGGGAATGATCTGCGCGGCTATGCGGGTGTGGTCACCCATGTGCAGCACGGCAAGCTGGTCGGATAACAAAGTGAACATCGCGGCGCCAACGCAGATAAAAATGTTAGTGCGCAACCCCGCGGAGCGATGTTTGGCTTCGCGCTCCAGCCCGATTAATCCGCCGAGGAACGCGGCGAGCACCAGCTTTTCCAGATCGACGACAACCAGAGGCATTTGTATTCCTGCGCTTCCTTGGGACAATCGCCTGCGAAATCCCTATGCCTGCAGATGCGACTTTGTTCAACCCTGATTTTGCTCGGATTTTATCACTGCGGCGGCTGGCCGCCTCGGCTACGCGTCGCAAACGCAGTTAACGTAGCTGATTACTCTTCAGTGTGCGGTAGATGGTTGCTTCCGACTGCCCGGTTACCCGAACGATAGCGAGCGCAGCCAGTTGGTTCTTATTCTCAGATGACGACACCGGATCGGAATCGAAGGCGACAACATAATCCGCGTAAGCAGCTGGATCTTTCAGCGCGCGCTCCCACAATCCTTCGGGATCAGAAGCGCCTTTCCACGGACGATGGTTACCTTCATTGATTACGCGTGAAAGCGAAATGCCCGCCTGCTGCATCGCTCCCACGTGGTCGCCTGAGTACATGAGAAAGGTGGAGTCGGTGGGCAACAATTCGAGCCGGGCGGCAACCGCGCTTTCCAGCGCAATTCGAGAGCGGGAGTTTACCACCGCCTCTTCAAAGCTGACAGGATCTTTGCGCCACACCTGAACATAGCTGGCGCCGACTAGCACCAAAAAGACAACTGCGATCACGAGCCTGGGCTTTGTACTCGAGGCGAAACGAATTAATCCATAGGCTGCGATGGCCGTGAATGCTGCGAACGCAGGCAGCATCTCAAGACCGTAACGCACGTTGTAAAGGGAAAACGGCCACCAACTCGGCACAAACAGCGGAACACTGCTGCGCGCGATTGAGAGCATGTAAAACGGCGCCGGGATCCACAAAAAAAGCAATAGCCAGAGTTTCCGCTGAAATAACAAAACGATTGCAGTTCCGAGGAGCACCGAGCAAACCCAGAATTTCTGCCACTTCCCTTCTGCCATGTTTAGTTCCGCTGACTTGAAAAAATATTGAAAAGCCACTGCAAAATTATTCGTGCCAGGATGCGGCGGCGATCCGGCAAGTATCGACTTCTGCTCAATGGCCTTCGCGGAATATGCACCATTGGCGAATTCCAGTGGGTTTCGATAAACAGCAGCGTTGTATGCAAACCACAGTGCTGGGCCAGCGGCCGCTAACAGGGCGAGCCGTTTAACTCCAGGGCGGAGATGCGTGAAATTAGAGAGTCGCGAGAGAACAACCAAAACTGCTGTGACCACCACCGCCAGAAACCATCCGTCATAACGGGTAAAGCACGCACCGGCAATGCAGAAGCCAGCCCTCATCAGCGACGCGGTTACCGCTTTTTCGTCTGCGTCAAAGCAGGCTCGAATCGCGGCAGATATAAAGGCCAGCGCCCAAATGAAAAATGCAAGATAGACGGGCTCGGTCATGGCAGTCGTCTGCAAATAAATCAAATTGGGATTGAGCGCGAAGACCGCCGCCGCAAACCATGGCACGAACCCGGCTCCTGCGTGAGCTTTCGAAGATGGCAGAACAATCTTCATCAATCGAAAGGTTCCGGTCACGCTAAAAACATATGCGAGCATCGACGGATTAGATCCACCGATTCCCGTTCGCCACATCCATTTGGAAATAAGAAACGGCACCATCAGCAGGTGTGGAAGCGGAAGCCAGACCGTCCCGAGTTGCAACAAGCCCGGGGTGCGGGAATCTATTACGCGGCGGGCAATGTTGATGTGGGCGACGGCGTCGCCATACAGCAAGAGGTCGTCGTGCCGCAAGTAATAAAAGAACGCAGCGATGGAAATGATCGCGGCGATCTGCCCGACCAGAAAGGTTTCGTTGCCGGACGCGTTCGGCTTCGGCTTTTTCATTCCAGGTGAGTAAGTTCGCGAAAGACTTGGAATCTCGCGTCGATCTCATCGCGAGTAAGCGATTGCAGGCGCTCGGTACCGAACTTCTCCACCGCGAATGAGCCCATGACGCCGCCGTAGAAGAGAGCACGCTTGATGACTTCACGATTCACTTCTTCCTGCGACGCAATATATCCCATGAATCCTCCAGCGAAAGAATCGCCGGCCCCGGTGGGATCTTTTACTTCTTCGATAGGTAAGGCCGGAGCACGAAATGGGTGCCTGCCGACGCCGAATGCACCTTCGCGAAAGAAAATTGTCGCGCCGTACTCACCGTGCTTGATGACCAAGGCTTGCGGTCCCATGGCCAGGACTTTCTGCGCCGCCCGCGGCAGGTTGGTTTCACCCGCGAGCATTTTCGCTTCGCCGTCATTGATTAAAAGAATGTTGACCAGACGCAGCGTTTCGCGCAGCTCCTTATTTGCGCCTTGTATCCAGAAATTCATGGTATCGCCGCCGGTCAGCTTGGCGCTTGAAAGCCCGCGGCGGACCGTGGCCTGCAAACTGGGATGAATATTGGCCAGGAACAAGAACTGAGAATCCTTATATTGTTCTGGAATTCGCGGCTGGAAATTTTCAAAGACGTTGAGATTAGTAAAATCAGTCTTGGCTTCGTTGAGATTGTCCAGATATTGCCCGCCCCAGCGAAAAGTCTTCCCCTTCGCATGCTCGATGCCGCGAGTATCGACGCCGCGTTTCTTCAGTACGCTCTCGTGTTCAGCGGTAAAGTCTTCGCCGACGACGGCGACTATGCGCACGTCGGTGAAATAGCTGGCAGAGAGGGCGAAGTAAGTTGCAGCGCCGCCAAGGACATTCTCAGCGTGACCTGATGGGGTGGTGATGTTATCGAACGCTACGGAACCGACTGCAAGTATGCTCATTCTTTATTTATCGTCCAGAATTTCGAAATGGCCAATTTACACGTATTTTCCGATGATCAGTTTCAATTTCTCGCGAGTGGCCTGTGGAATCTTTGCCCGATCGGTGACGATAGCGTGGGCCAACGCTTCTCCGCACTTACACGAGCGCTGCTTCGGCATTGCCGCAACCGCCTCGCGGACCACGTTGCAGGCGTTCTCTGCATTTTTGTTCAATACACCGATGATCTGATCTATGGTGACCGAGTCGTGATGCGGATGCCAACAGTCGTAATCCGTCACCATAGCAACTGTAACGTAGCAGAGCTCTGCTTCACGCGCGAGTTTCGCTTCCTGCAAATTGGTCATGCCGATCACGTCCATGCCCCACGAGCGATACAGGTTCGATTCAGCCTTGGTAGAAAACTGTGGCCCCTCCATGCACAGATAACTGCCTCCACGCTTGCCGGTGACTTTCGCTTTTTTGCAGGCGGCTACAACGGTTTCTGATAACTGTGGGCATATCGGATCAGCAAACGCTATATGCGCCACCACGCCATCGCCGAAAAACGTGTCCACACGGTGCCGCGTACGATCTACGAATTGATCGGGGATCAAAAATTCGAGCGGCTTATGTTCCTCTTTCAACGATCCGACCGCAGACACTGAAAGAATTCGCTCCACTCCGAGCTGCTTGAATCCATGAATATTGGCGCGGAAGTTCAGTTCGCTAGGCAGAATGCGATGGCCGCGCCCGTGACGGGCCAGGAAAGCAACTTTGCGGCCTTCGAGCGTGCCCAGCACATACGCGTCAGAAGGCGAGCCGAACGGGGTTTCGAGAGTGGTCTCGCGAATTTCAGCCAGCCCCGGCATGGAATACAGACCACTGCCGCCGATAATTCCAATATCTGCTTGTGACAAATTGCCTCGCGGATAAACACTAAAGACTGAAAAACGAATGTTGATTATACAAAATGGCTGCTGCCTTTAATCCCAGCAGAACTGGAACGATAAGGGTCGCGGTTTAAAAAATCTCATCGCTGCTTTTCCGGCGCACTCCCCAACACTGCCTCGCGAAACTGCTCCGTGAGCGCAGGCTCAAGGCTTTCAGTCACAAGAATGGTGTCGCCCTTCACATCGATCACGACCGCGCCTTCTTCGGTATTCCATGTGTGGTTGCCACCCAAAGTTCTCAGGTCTTTAAGATCCGTTGGGAGATCTGAATCCGCAGCAGCTGCTACCTTCTTATATCTCTGCTGCATGCCGCGAGCGTAAATTGCGGCAAATTGGTCCGCGGCTTTTGGAGTCGCCCACTTGGAGACGAACACCAATTGTAACGGTGCGCCAGGATTCCCTTTGGGATGGACCGAGTAGTAATATCCGCCGCGCCAGTTGGGATAAATTCGCTTCGAGGTTTCTAATCCCGCGTATTGTTCGGCCAGCACCGCAACATCGAATTCGCCGATCGCGCCAATGTCGAAACGGTCGTAAGCCTTGAAAATATGCTTAAAATCCGGCAGGGCCAGCGGCGCCAGGTGCTCACCCGTTATGTAAGTCTGCGGCTCCATAATTTCGCGGCTGGTTTGCGGCGGATTTTCAAATGTTGCCTTAAATGCCTTTTCCTTCCCCTGCTGTCGCAGCACCTCAGCTTCAAATTCCACGCCGTAGCGATACGGAAAAGTCAGCGCTTCTTTCATAAAGACCGGAGCGGTTTGGTAAATCCTGGAATCGGCAGATCCGTTGGCCATGCTGTCATTCATCATCTGCACTACTTCGGGTGAGTTAGCCACCGTGCGATGCATGGGCGCGAGCATGTAATCGATCAACACGACCATCGCCTGTCCTTCGGTGACCGCCTGCCGCGCTTCACTGTTCTCGTCTTTGGTAATGTCGTCAGGTTTGAGATCTTTTTTTGTGTCTAGATCTTCGCTTCCCTTTTTCAACCACTTGTCCAGATTGAATGACTGGTCCTGCAGGGCATGCGTCAGCTCATGCGCCAGCACCGGACGTTGCAGGTCCGGCGCCACCCAGTCGAGCAAGTTTACGGTCTTTGTTTTGGCGTCGTAGTACCCGGCGACCTGTTCTTCCAACAGGCTGACTAAGAAAGTTTGCAGATCGAAATCTTTGGGCAGGAGACCGAACTTCTTAAGCACCAACTCGGTCCGGCGGAGGCGCTGCACGTCTTTGTCCTCGGCCATATTCTTTTGCAGATAACTGACAACCTCTTCGCGACTGGCGAGACGGCGCTTTACGTCGTGCTTCTTGGGAAGCGAACTGTCATTGCTGGCAAAGTCCAGAATCGTATCTACATCGTGGAAAAGTTGTTCTGCCTGTTCAGGAGTGATTTTGGTTTCGGGCTGGGCTGCAGTGGATTTATCACTGCTCGGCTTGTCGGCATCTGACTCGTCGGATTGATCGGGCTCAGGCTTGGAAGTCTTTGGTTTCTGCTCACTAGACGAGGGTGAAGTTTGTTCCGGCGTGGACTGAGCAGGTTCCTGCGCAACACACGCACCAACCAACAATAAAGCGATCAGCAGCGTAATTAAGAAAGGATTCAGGCCGCGCCCGAGGCAACGTGACATTCATTAAACATACCGGGGAACGCAGGAATGAACAAGAACGTGAGCCGACGATCCCTAAGCCTGTCTCTTCCGCTAGCATTCGATTTCATTGCAACTGGGCGTAAGTCTATCGCCCGTGGAAATCAAAGAGAGGGCTGAGTTGCGCCAAGATACAGAGAAATTGATTATCCCCAGCGTTTCTTCACCTCTGCGTCGCTGCGGCGAATGTAGTTGGCATCGAGAGCCTGGGCGGAAACTACGTCACCGACTTGGATTTTTTTAAAACCGAGGCAGGCGATAGTGTCGGCACGCGGTCGATCAATCTGAGTGGCGCGTAAACCTTCTTCACGAATAAAATCTGCAATTTTGGCGTCGGCTGTGACGATTTGCCGATCGCGGTTCGCTGCAACGAATTCCGCCAGCGTGAAAAGTTGCTGATGACTGATGGTCATTTGAGGACCCGATATATGAAATTCTGCGGCATAAACTTCGCCGCGGCTGGCGTCGAGTGCGGCGGTTACATCGCCCTGCAAGTCAGACACACGCGCAACAGCTTCCAGCAATGACACCGCAACGATCGGCTTTTGCAGAACTTCAGCCAGGGCTTTGATGGCGGCAAGTCCCACACGCAGGCCCGTGAAAGAACCCGGGCCGGAGACCACAGCGAAGCCATCCATATCACGCTTAGAGAAACCATGGCGGTTGAGTGTGTCAGAGATCTGCGGCACGAGTTGCGCCGAAAAAGTACCGCCTTCGAGGGACACGATCTCAACCGTGGACGCAGTTCCATCCTCGAATTTCACCAGGGCGATGCTGCCGTCTTTTCCGGAGGTGTCGACTCCCAGAATGAGCATACAGAGCAGATTAATGGCTGGCTTCAACCAGTTCAATCAATACACCGGCGGTGGTGGATGGGTGCAGGAAAATATAACCGTGGCCACCGGCGCCGATTTTGATTTCGTTGGAGACAAGGCGGGTACCTTCAGCTTTCAACTTCTGGACCGCGGCTTTTAGATCCGGGACGCGAAGCGAAATATGGTGCAAACCCTCGCCGCGGTTAGCGATGAATTTGGCGATCACCGAATCTTCTGAGGTGGGCTCAAGAAGTTCCAGCCGAGTTTCTCCGATTGGAACCATTACCACCCGAACCTTTTCGTCGGGGACAGCCTCTTCCGGCGAAAGCGAAAGGCCTAACTTTTCGTAGATGGTCTTCGCGTCCGCGAGCGACTTTACGGCAATGCCGAGATGATCGAGAGCAAAGGACATAAGCTGACAGCATACAACTGCGCCCTCTGCAGTCAAAAAACTAGACTACAGAGGGCACGGAGGTTACATAGAGGTCAGGAGCTTACTTAACCTTGGCGAAAATAATAACCAGGGTGTACAACGCCAAAGACTCAATCAGCGCCAGACCAAGAATCAGCGCGAATTGAATTCCGGCGCGGGCTGCGGGATTTCTCGCCAAGGCTTCGGTTGCTGAAGCTGTGGCGCGACCCTGGCCTATGCCGCATCCGGCAGAGGCAATCGCCATGGAAAATCCGGCCGAGATGGCCACCCAGTTCGTGGCATTCGAAGTACCGCCTTGCGCAAATGCCGGCACCGCAAAGCAAAGGGCCGACAGCGCCATAAACACATTGCTCAGAACACGCATCAGGTTACGCATTGTTTTCTCCTATGAAATGCCGCCAGTGGGTGGTTGACGTTACCGTGCAAACGCCCTCACGCTGAACGGCGAGAAACCAGTTCGGGTTTCAAGATTCAGGTTTCGAAGTTCACGAAACCTGAAACTTGAAACTCAATCTTAGTGCTCGGTGGCTACGGCCCCCGCAAGATAAACCGTGGTCAACAAAACAAAAATGTAAGCCTGTAACAGCGCGACCCCGATATGAAGCCCGAGAAAAACCACAGGAACGGCCAACGGAATAAGTGAGAAAAAAACCAAGGTGACCATGTCACCGGCAAACATGTTGGCGTAAAGACGGATGGTCAACGACATCAACCGGGCGAGATGACTAATGATTTCAAGCGGTAACATCAGCGGCGAAAGCCACCACATGGGACCAAGAAAATGCTTCAGGTATCCCACCCCGCTCGCTCTGAAACCCTGAACCTGATAGTAGATAAATGCGCAAATAGCGCAGCCAAGCGGAACCACTGGCGAGGCGGTCGGAGATTCGAGTCCCGGAACAACACCGAACAGATTAGCGATCAGAATGAAAAGCCCAAGAGTCAGCAGAAATGGCGTAAACCGTTCGCTGTGATGGCCGATCACGTCGCGACTTTGGCCTTCGATGAATCCCTGCAGTCCTTCGAACATGTGCTGCAAGCCACCGGGGCTTTCCACTGACAAGCTGGAGCGCACCATGATGAAGACAATCAGCAGAAAGCCGACTACCAGCACTTCCATGGCGACAGCATTGGTAACAGGCGCCTGAGGATATTCCGGGCGGATGTGCAGCGCAGTCAGCAGCGCAGTCACCGGGCCGGCGAGGGCGTGATTCAAAATTCGTGTGAATAAAAGTTGTTCAGGCATTCAAAGTCAGTGGTTAGTGGCTCGCGACGAGTGACTGGCAAAAATCCGCACCTGGATACTAACCCCTAGTCACTGACCACTAGCCACTCTGTAAAGCTCGTACCCCGCCTCGCACAAGATCGCCGCTACAGGCAAAAATAAGCCCGCAAACAATCCGTAAAGGCTCTCGCGGGAAACAGTAAGTATAACAAAGGCCACGAGGGCCATCAAAAAGTAACGGAGCAGGAAACGATGGACAACACCTCGGCTGGAAGCCGGCGTGCCTGAGCCAATGGTGAGCTCAGCCAACCCGGCCACAACTTTTTTGAGCCAGTGAAAATTCAGATAGGCGATGGTCGCACCCAACGCAAAGCCTATCCCGATGCGCCATCCCCAAAATATTTCCGCGGTGACAAGTGCGGCAATGCCGATCACCACCATGAACCTTTGAATGCGCTCCAGTGAGCGAGCATAGAAGTCGTCGCCGGCAGATTGGATTGGGAACGTCATCGCTTAGCCGCGAAGGATAAATAATCGTCAACCGCGAAGAACAATTAAGTTTCCGTGGTTTTGTGAATTAGGAGCTGTTTTTAGTTGCAGTCCGGATTAACTCCACAAATCCCGCCACAATGCCCAGAAGCAATCCCACAATGTAAAGCCAGGTGGTGTGCAGCCAGCGATCGAGCGCCAGACCGAAAAGCCATCCCACCACCGTAGCAGCGGGAAAGATAACCGCCAACTGGGCATAGTTGGCCATTTGTACCCAGGAATTTTTCTTGTCGGGTTCCTGCGGATCGTAAGCCATAGCCGCCTAAAGAGAAGTCGCGTCCTGCCGAAGAACACTGTAACAGGACTCTTGTCTATGCACACTCGTCTCTCCATGTGGCTTCTTCTACTTTGCGGTTCAGCTTTGGCCCAACAAACCACGGATTTAACTCAATTGAGCGTGGACGACCTGGCGAAAATTGAAGTCACTTCGGCCTCGCGAAAACCAGAGAGCCTGGAGGGGGCGCCTGCCGCGATTTATGTGCTAACTGGCGACGCGATACGCGAAGGCGGATTCACCACCTTACCCGAGGCATTGCGCACCGTGCCGGGACTTTATGTCGTACAAACCAACTCGCATTCCTGGCAGGTAAGTACGCGCGGATTCTCTGGGTTTGATAATCGCAAAATGCTGGTTCTGGTCGACGGACGCAGCGTGTACTCGCCAGCTTTCGGAGGAGTGTTTTGGGACCTGGAAGATATCCCTCTCGAAAACATAGATCGCATTGAGGTAATCCGCGGCCCCGGGGGAACGTTGTGGGGGGCGAATGCGGTCAACGGCGTGATCAACATTGTAACCAAGAGGGCGGACCGCACCCAGGGAGCGACCGTGTCAGCATCGGTTGACTACGACACCGGCTATACCAGCTTTGTCCAATACGGAGGAAATGTTGGCAGCAACTTCAGTTATAGGGTCTACGGCAAAGCGTCGTACTGGGAGCCGCTGAGCCTGCCAGGCGGACTGGCATTCGACAACAGCTTCGCTTTGCCGCAAGGAGGATTGCGAGCGGATTGGACAGCTTCGCAAAAGGATGAAGTATCGATCGAAGCGACTGAAGTCGATGGCCGCTACCAGGGATTCACCGCGCTTGCGGATCCTCTAATCGGGGGCGAAATACTGAAAGACACGAACTTTTCAGTTCGCTGGAAACACGAGATTTCCGATTACTCCAGCGCCGAGTTCTTTGGTTATTGTGACTGGTATTCGCATGGAGGCTTTCCCGAAGAAAAGCAGAATACCTGTTCGATGGAATTGCAGCATGATTTTGTTTTCAACGCGCGTAGCTCGCTGATCTGGGGCGGATCATTAGTTACGACTGGCGATTTTTCTGCAGTGGACCTGCGGCCCAACTATCGCCGTTTCGAACAGGAAAGCGGATTTCTCCAGTATGAGTTCGTGGCCGTTCCGGACCGGCTTCGAATCCTTGCCGGCTCCAAGTTTGAGAGCAACCCCTTCTCCGGCTTCCAGTACCAGCCGCAACTGCGCGCGGTGTGGACCATTCGCCGAGCTCATTCGCTGTGGGGCAGCTTCTCACGGGCAGTTCGAGATCCGTCGCACGCTGAGATTAACCTCGACAGCGTAGCGGGATTTGTTGTTACCCCTGCAGGAGTGGTTACTCTACGTGCATTCGGCAATCCTGATTTGCAATCTGAAAACGTGAAGGCATATGAACTGGGATATCGTTTCCAGCCGAGGACGACATTCTCCCTGGATCTTGCTACCTACTACAACAGCTACAACAACTTAATTGTATTCGCGCCTCCTGCCATCCAACCGCCGCTTGAAATTGTGACCATCGCCACTAATGAAACAGCCGCCGGCGGTGGAACTGCGCAGACCCACGGTGCCGAATTCAGCGCCAACTGGAAGCCGTTACCGCGATGGATGATTTCTCCCACCTTCACTGAAACCAGAGGCAGCGCAAATGCCATCTCGGCTGTGCCTAAACACTTATTCGGAGTGCAATCGCGGATCGATGCAACGCGCACGATCTACCTGGATGCCGGTCTTTATCACTACAACGCCCTTGCACCCAGCGCTGGTCCAATCGTAGGTTCGCCGCCCACTCCCGGAGTTCCCACCTTTAACCGCATCGACGTAGGAATGTCCTGGCATCCGAAATCAGAGTGGACATTCGGGGTGTGGGGACGCAACTTGCAATCTGATCAGCATCTTGAATTCGTAAAGGACTTTTTTGGTGGCGCTCCGGCCGAAATTCCACGTTCCGTTTCTTTCAAGCTTATGTGGTCCTCCGGTGCTGAGTCGAAATGAAACATGGCTGCGCGTCGGTATTGTCGAGAAAGCAGTAACCACCGGGCGCTGGCGTTCTGGCTGCTATGCGCTACGTTGCCCAGTTTGTGCAACCCTCTGTGCGCGCAACAAACCGCGGAGGAATATCAGGTCAAAGCAGCTTATTTGTACAACTTCGCCAAAATGGCGAATTGGCCTGCGCAAATTCTGCCAGATCACGCGGGGTTGATCGTGGGGGTCCTGGGCGGCGACGAAGACTTCGTCAAGGTACTGCGCGATGTTTTGTCGGACAAAAATATCAACGGTCACAGTCTCGAAGTCCGGCATCTGCATTCCGCTGAGGAAGTTAAATTTTGCCACGTAGTGTTCTTTAGAACTCCGGAGCGAAGCACTCGACCTATCATCTCGCAATTTCGCCAATCGAATATTTTGATGGTTGGAGAAAACAAAGAGTTCCTGAACGATGGCGGGATGATCAATCTGGTGTTGAATGGCGGAAAGATCGGATACGAGATAAATACCGCGGCCCTTGAAAGTGCTCCATTGCGCCATCGAGAGGCGAGTCCGACTACAGAGACGAGCAGCGCGCAAATCCCTGAAGTGCTTCAAGAGAGTTCTCGGCTGATAGCATTCCGCGTAGTCCCCGAGGTTCCGAGATTGGCGACAGCCCTCAATCTTGCAGGAGCAGTGCAATTGCAGGCGATCGTACGAGCGGACGGCACTGTAAAGCAAGTGAAAGTCCTCGGCGGTCATCCGGTGCTGGCGCAGGCCGCCTCAGCAGCCCTGATGAAATGGCGTTTCGAGTCAGGCCCGAAAGAGACCATGGAAACTGTGAAAATCAGCTTCGGGGAATAACCGCAGAGCTACGACCAGCCTGGTAAGTCTCGATCAACTCGCGTATGCGGACAGCGTCGTGCTTGCGATGGCCATGACTGGTAATTGGATCGGCCCCGCCGGTTGACTCAATCGCGATGTCCGACCAGATGATACCCGTAGAAATCTCTACCGAGGCCACTTGCGAAATAGCAATACTCTCTTCGGTGCGACTGAAGAGGTGTCGTTTGACACGGCTAACGTGCAGCGGAGTCACCACAATGCGGGTGGGAAAAAATACGTTGCCGCGTGTGCAGCGGCTGGCGCTGAAAGTTTCGCCGATTGATGCCGGAGTTGTGGACATGCTTTCCTCTCAGGTTTGACTTCGCGGCTCGACCATCCTACTTCACCGTTCAGCCGTCGGACAAGGCAAGCCTTGATTATCCGCATTTATCGGGAAAAATAAATGTGTGTCGGGCGAGGTCGGATTTCAAGCTGGAGTCTTCGTAGTAGCGAGTGAGAATTCCACCCTGCCAAACAAGCAAATCCGGATTCCGTTCAGCAAACTGATTCCAATCAAGGTCTTCTTCGCTGGATCGTGCAATGCGCTCGGCAATCAGAAAAATGTATGCCCAGGTAATGGTTTCATTGTAGAGCTGGGCTTTTCCCTGAAGGGCAGCGAATTGCTTCAGAGCGGCAGAGAATCTTTGCAGCGCTTCGAGCGTAGGAAATTCGCGTAAATATGCGAACGCCAGACGAACATGATCGACATGGTGAAATCCGCTCTCCGGAACCGATCCAGATTCGAAGCGGTTGATAATTCCCTGATCAGTCATTTTTTGAAGTACGCTTCCTGGGACTTTTGACACGAATTTCTTTCAGGCGGTGGCTGGCCGCGGAATCGATATCGAGCCCATAAAACTTCTTCAGTTCCTGGATTCGAGCAAGAGAGGCGGGAGAGAATGGTGTCTTGCCATCGAAGGCGTGCAGCACAATTCCCTCCAGGAGATCGCCCAGAGTTAGATCATGGAATTCGGCGAAGGCTTTCAGTACTTTGAGCAGACGCTTTTCCACACGGACGCCGGTTTGCACGCGTTCGACTAGAAAGTCTCCATTTTGTGGCATGCGTACCATGGTACCACGGTACCAAACGATTGAACAAACCCAACCTATGCCACCCGGATGGTTAGTTATAATCTGGCTTTCAATTTCTAACTCCCAGGACACCACTTGGCTTTAGACGAAAATATTTACCAACTGCGCCTAGATAAGCTGAAGCAGATTGAGGCTTTGGGTCAGCGCGTTTATCCCACGAACTACGAATTCACGCACACGATCCCGCAAATTCTGGCAGAGCATTTGCCTAAGAATGCCGAGCAACTGGAAGCATCGCGGGTGAACGTTCGCGTCGCCGGACGCGTTATGGCCATCCGACTGATGGGTAAGGCGGGATTCGCACACTTACAACAGGCTGGCCAACAGCTGCAGATTTATGTGAAGAAAGACGCGGTCGGTGAAAAGGGCTTTGAACTTTACAAGCTGCTCGATCTCGGTGACCACATTGGTGTCAGCGGATATCTGTTTCGCACGCGCACCGGCGAGCTGTCGGTGCATGTGGAAGAGATCACCTTCCTTTCGAAAGACCTGCTGCCCCTACCTGAGAAGTGGCACGGTTTGACCGATGTGGAATTGCGCTATCGCCAGCGCTATGTAGACCTGTTCATGAATCCCGAGGTGCGCGAAGTTTTCCTGAAGCGCGCCAAACTGGTGCAGTCGATGCGAAACTTTCTCGACGCCCGGGGATTCGTGGAAGTCGAGACCCCGATGATGCAGCCCATCGCGGGCGGAGCCGTGGCTAAGCCGTTCGTCACTCATCACAACACACTGGACATCGATCTTTTTCTGCGTATCGCGCCAGAACTTTACCTGAAGCGGCTCACCGTGGGCGGATTCGACCGCGTGTACGAGATCAACCGCAACTTCCGCAATGAAGGCATTTCCACCCGGCACAATCCTGAGTTCACCATGCTCGAGTTCTATCAGGCGTACACAGATTATCGAGGTGTGATGGACCTCACGCAGGCGCTGATCACACAAGCCGCGACTGAAGTGACAGGCGGCACGAAGACGAAATGGGGAGAGCAGGAGATTGACTGGTCAGACTGGCGGCGGATGACCATGCGCGAGGCGATTATCGAATACTGGCCGGAGAGCACTGGAGCCACACCAGGATTTGCAGACTTCGCCTCGCATGATTCGGTGAAAGCCTTAGTCGCGAGATTCAACTCTGCGCACTCGCACATGGCCTACGATCCGCACGAGCCGCCGGGAAAGACGATTGCAAGTCTGTTTGAAGCAGTAGCCGAAGAGCATTTGATGCAGCCGACGATTATTTATGAGTTCCCGACCGCGGTATCGCCGCTATCAAAGCAAAAAGCCGACGAGCCCGATTGGACCGAGCGCTGGGAAATCTATATCGGGCAGATGGAAATCTCGAACGGCTTCAGCGAATTGAACGATCCCGAAGATCAACGCCGCCGCTTTGAGCAGCAACTTCAGGCACGCGAACGCGGAGATGAAGAAGCGCACCAAATGGACGAAGATTACATCCGGGCGCTCTCGTACGGCATGCCTCCGGCTGGCGGCGTCGGTGTAGGTATTGACCGCCTGACCATGCTGCTAACCAATTCGCAATCGATCCGGGACGTGATTCTGTTCCCGCTGCTGAGGCCGGAAAAGAGGATTGACCATGACGAATAATGATAAACAGACCAATGCGGACGCCATCCAACGACCGGAGAATCGACAACGGCTTGCGAGAGCCACAACAGAGTATTTCGAATCACTCTCACCCTCCGAATTAGCCGAGGATCAATCCCTTATCGAATCATTGAGTCAAGCTTCCGATAAGCTGGATTTTGACAAAGATACCGCCGACCACCCAGGAAGATGAAATTCCACACCGAGTACCTGAAATTTCACACTCGCAAGCATCGCGAGTACATTCACATCACCCCACAGATTGAAGCGATTGTGAAGAAGAGCGCCGTCAAGGAAGGCATGGTGCTGGTCTCGGCAATGCACATTACGGCGGGAGTTTATGTGAATGACAACGAATCCGGACTGATCGAAGACATCGACAAATGGCTGGAAGAACTGGCGCCATTTCGCGATGATTATCAGCACCACGGCACCGGCGAAACCAACGGCGACTCACATCTGAAAGCGCTGTTAATTCATCACGAAGTCATTGTGCCCATCACTGCGGGGCGACTGGACTTCGGCCCCTGGCAGCAGATTTTCTACGCCGAGTTCGACGGACAACGGGACAAGCGAGTGATCGTCAAAGTGATGGGAGAATAATATTTACTTCCCTCACTCGAACCGAAGCAATCGCATAGGGTCAACCGACGCGGCGCGTTTTGCGGGAAGCCATGCGGCAATTATCGAGCAAACCAGCAGCAACGAAACCGCGCCCACCATCGCCTTAGTGTCGAGCGGCTTAACCTCAAACAGAAAATCGGCGATCAATCGAGTGAGGGCGAGCGACAGCGTCAGGCCTCCAGCGATCCCCAGTCCCGTAATTTTCAGGGCCTTGCTGAGAGTGCCCAGCAAAATGTTTTCACGACTGGCGCCCACGGCGATGCAAATAGCTATTTCGCGATTGCGTTGAGCAACCGTATACGCCATCGTCCCGTAAATCCCCAGCAACGACAGAAGCAGAGCGATTCCTCCGAATGCACTCACAATAACGGTGTTGAAGCGGCGGGATGATTCGGTGGCTGACACTACTTCGTCCATCGTGCGCACCTCTGAAACCGCCAATCGCGGATCGAGTTGGCGAACAGTTTTTGTGAAGGTGCCTTCTAGAGCAGAAGGATTCTCGGTGGTCCGAACTTCGACATTCAGACCGCCAACCACTCCAATCATGGCGCCGTAAGATCCGAGATCGGCTGCAGCTTGCGCCAGAGGCTCATACATCTCGGGCACGGTTGGCCGGTCGAGTGCGCCCTGCTTGATATCTCCGACTACGCCGACAATAGTCATTGCAGGCATCGGCGAGTCAAAGCTGGGGCCTACCTTGATGTGCATTCCTATGGGATCTCTTCCAGCAAAATATTCGTGCGCCAGCTTCTGGCTGATGACTACGGCCAGCGGCGCTCCGGGTTGATCATCTCTCGATCCGAAATAGCGCCCCTGAACTAAAGGAATATGCATCGCCTCGAAGTAGTTGCCGTGGACAAGATAGTTCGAGGCGATGATCCAGCCTTCTCCTGACTTCTTGACGTATCCTTCAGGTGCGATCAAACGCCCGGAATTCTGCCCGACGACTGGGATATTTGAAGAGAATCCCACAGACTTTGTGCCAGGCAGCGCTTCCAGCCTGCGCTGCAATTCGTTCAGGAAGTCATCCACCTTCTGCTGCGTTGAATATTCGTGCGTCGGCAGAGACAGCGATGCCTTAAGCACATGAGCTGGTTCAAAGCCGGGATCCACAGAGAGCATTCGTGACAGCGACCGCAAAAACAGGCCTGAACCTACGAGCAGCACCATTGCCATAGCTATCTCTGTTACCACCAGCGCGGTGCGAGTATGGTGTTGACGGCGCTGTCCCGTGCCTCGTTCGCCTTCTCGAAGTGAATCAAGCAGGTTAATGCGAAGGCCTTCGATGGCGGGAGCAAGTCCGCAAATCAGTCCGGTCAACGCAGTGACCAGCACGGCAAAAATCAGTACCGGCCAGTTCACACTGACTTCACCCAATTGCGGCAATGACTCCGGAAGAAAGGTCGGGCTCAGCCGCGTGAGCACAGCTGCCAGAGCGGTGCCGCCGATGCCGCCCAACAGGCCCAGAAACAGGCTCTCCGTAATTAACTGCGAAAACGTAGCATGCAGGTCTGCGCCCAGCGCCAGGCGAACGCCGAATTCCCGCTTACGCCCGGCCGCCCGGACCAGTAGAAGATTGGCAAGATTCACACATGCGATCAGCAGGATCACCGCCACCGCACCCAGCAGGATCGTCAACAGTTGGCGCGCGCCTTGCACGGTCTCATCCTTCAGTGAATGAAAATATGCGTGCAGCCCAAGGCGCGACATGAAGGGAAATTGCCGGTCGATCGACGCCGTAACCAGATCGACATCCTGCTGTGCCTGGGTTTTTGTAACCCCCGGCTTTAATCGCGCAACTACACCGTAATCAAAATTACTGCCTTCACTCTGTTTTTCCACCGGAGTCAGGCTCAACGGCACCCACAGATCTCGACCACTCAGGCGACCGCCATCAAGCGGAAATGCGAAGCTGCGAGGCATGACTCCGATGATGGTGTACGGCCGGCGATCAAGATCAATAGTGCTGCCGAGGACAGATCCATCTTCGTGAAAGCGATCTCGCCATAACGCATAGCTGATCACCGCTACGGGCGCGCCATTATCATCTTCCTGCAGCGAAAATGTGCGCCCTAAGTGTGGCTCAACTCCGAGGACGGGAAATAACGAGGCTGATACCCGCTCGCCTCGAGCTTCAAAAGGATCCCCGGCGCCGGTGAGTTCATAAGCGGAGGAGATGAAGCCGGCCAGTCCGGAGAAGGCGTGGCTTTCACGCTGGAAGATCAGCAGGTCCGGTGCCGTAACCCGGAGTTCGTGCTTGTCCTCATCAGAACGCTCGTGCAGGCTCATCAGTTGGTCTGGTTCCTTGAAAGGCAGCGGCCGTAGCAACACCGCGTTGACGACAGAAAATACCGCCACCGTTCCGCCAATGCCAACCGCAAGGGTCAAGATTGCCGTAACGGCAAACCCCGGCGAATTGCGGAGTTGACGGGCGGCGTAATGAAGATTGCGAAAGACGCTATGCATGGCTGCGTGCTCCTGAGCTGTATTCGCATTTTTCCGGCCACAAGGGAAGGGCACAAGCCTTTGAAACAGCGCGGAAGATCGGCCTCGGAACATCCATATATGTCCGAAAGTGGAGCCGGGTGTTCAGAATTGAACATCATCTCCGCAAATATGTTCGTCGAAACAGCAGGTTGCATTCAACGCAAGCAGCCGCTAACATCTCAACACCTTTTCTCTGTCCACACGCTATGAGTGACGAACTACAGGAACTACAAGAACATGCTGAGCATGCGGCGCACGATCGTTCCATGGCGCCGGTTTCGTTGACTATGGCGGTGTTGGCAGTGCTGGTCGCGGTGGCTTCCCTGCTAGGTCATCGGGCCCATACGGAAGAAGTGGTCCTGCAGAATAAATCCACTGATCAGTGGGCCTACTACCAGGCCAAGAATATTCGCCGCCACACGGATGAGTTGTTTGCCGATTTCGCATCGGTGATGTCCACAACCGATGCTGGAAAAGCGGCACAGCTGAAAGAGAAATATCAAACCGAGGCAAACGCGTATCGCGATCAGCAGAAGGATATCGACGCCGAAGCGCGAAAACTCGGAGATGAAACCAAGCACGAACGCGACCGCGCCGATCGCTACGATTTGGCAGAAGTGTTTCTGGAGATTGGGCTGGTAGTGACTTCCATCACCTTATTATCCGGACGCCGAATATTCTGGAAAGCCGGCATCGTGCTGGGCGTAGTTGGAATTATGGTCACGGCTAGCGCGCCGCTTGTGCGGTGATTGCACGGCCTTTGCTCACCGGTCGAAGATCAAAAGCTCTTAACCACAGAGGACGCAGAGGAATTACACGGAGGACGAAGCCCGCATAGCCCCCTTCTACTCTGGAAAATCGCGTTCCGCGCTAACCATCCGGGACTATAATCGTCCATAACAACTCTGCCCGGAGCTGAACCAACTCAACCTCTCCGGTTGAATCCAGGTCAACGGCCCTTGACGGAGGCCAGAACAGCTCGCCCGTATTGAGGTGTTGTATGTCGACTCTGTTCGAGCTTCTGATCGTATGGGGAGTGCTCACAGCTGCACTGATCGCTCTACTGATTTATCGCGGCACTCTCACAATGCAAGAGGATGACCAGCTCTTCCTCGGTGAATCGGAATCCCACATGGCGCGGGAACAAATGGAAATCATGAACCGGGTTCAGAAACTCGCCCCGTTCGTGAAGGTCCTGGGCACGGCTTCGGCGGTGCTGATCCTCACCATTGCCGGGGTCGCGATTTACCAGAAGATACTGGAGCAGGCAGCGCAATAACCGCGGCCGTGGCAGCGAAGAAGCAATGTTCTAGTAGTTGTGTGTTCCGAGTTGCTCCGGTAGCATCAGACACAAAACGAAGTGGTTGTGTCTGAGCTCATGCCAATTTTCCAGCGCATGGCGGTTATCGGCGGCGGCCCAGCGGGAGCTTTGGCGGCGGCAGAGCTTGCGCGCGGCGGACTCGAAGTTATTCTGTTCGACGAGAAACTGGCGTGGGAAAAGCCTTGCGGCGGCGGAGTGACCGATAAGGCCCTGGCGCAATGGCCGTTTCTTCGCGATGCGCGGGTTGAGCGTAACTGGATTGGCGATTGTGAGCTGATCGCTCCATCAGGACGGCGAGTGCGGTTTGCCTTGGAGCGCCAAATCGCAATCTTCTCCCGCCTGGCCTTGAATGGATTGCTGCTCGATCGTGCCC
>Ga0157372_10000970_pt1 | contig 31292 bp, 29 predicted proteins | sample C55metaG_FD_115307 | JGI IMG/M metagenome (GOLD analysis project Ga0157372, IMG submission 115307) | Corn rhizosphere microbial communities from Kellogg Biological Station, Michigan, USA - C5-5 metaG | ecosystem: Host-associated > Plants > Roots > Rhizosphere > Soil | place: USA: Michigan...
CTCATCGTCGAGATCAAGTCCTGCCTGCTCGACTATCGCACCGACGCGAAATGGCACGATTATCTCGACTATTGCGACCGGCTCTATTTCGCGGTGCGGGCAGATTTCCCCTGCGAGGTCGTTCCCGAAGAGGCTGGGCTGATCCTTGCCGACCGCTACGGCGCAGAGCTTGTACGAGAGGGTGTGGAAAAGCGCCTATCGGCCACGCGCCGCAAGGCCATAATGCTTTGCTTCGCGCGTGCTGCCGCACTGAGGCTGCAGCTGCACGTCGATCCTGGCTGCAGTTTCCTCTGAGGCTTCCACTGGCAGGAGGAGCCGGTTCGCGAGGGCAAAAGCGAGGGATGAGACTTGCAACCTAATCTGCAACCTTTTTGGCTTTGGTTTCAGCCCAATATATTGATTTTAAACTATTATTCTTTGTAATCATGGCCGACGCGTCATCAGACCCCGCGATCGAACTTTCAAATGAGCGCTTGCGCCTGTCGCTTGCGATCCGCGACTGGATCCTCGGCGAGGCGCGCGAGATCGGCGATCCCAACATCATCCTGGAGGGCGTCTCTCTGATGCTAAGAGACGCCGGCATTCCCATCGACCGGGCGACGAGCGCGGTCGAGCTTCGGCACGCCGAGCGCGCCGCCAATGCGCGCATCTGGGAATTCGGGAGCTCGGCGCGCGAACACGTCTACGCGCATGACCGCGGCTCGGATGCGAGCGGCAAACGGCCGCTCGCGAAAGCCCATCGCCTCAACCGGTGGATCTTTACATGGCTCCCGGACACGCCCGACGATGCCTACGATATCGTCGCGCCGCTCAAGGCCGCCGGCTACACCCACCACATTGCAGCTCCCGTGGTGCTGCCGAACGGCATGCATAACGGCTTCACCTTTGCCACGCGCGCGCCGAACGGCTTCTCCGACGAAGACGTCGCGGTGTTGCGGTCGATCTTCCCGACGCTCGCCGCGCTGCAGGAGGTTCTCGCGCTTCAACGCGTCATGCGCGAGGTGATGCGCATGTATGTCGGCGACGAGCCACATCTACGCATCCTCTCCGGCGATGTGAGGCGCGGCGAGGTGTTGCGCATTCGCGCCGCGATCCTGTTCGCCGATATGCGCGATTTCACCGGGCTGACCTCGAATCTCCCGGAAGAGGCCGCGACCGCTCTCGTCAACGAATATTACGATTGCATCGTGCCGCCGATCGAGGACCGGGGCGGCGAAGTGTTGAAGTTCATGGGCGACGGGATCCTGGCGATCTTCCGCGCCGGCGAGAGCGGCGACATCGAAGCCTGCATGCGGGCCTTCGGCGCGGCACGCGCCGCTCAGCTCCGCGTCGCGGATCGTAACGAGAAGCGCGACGGCGCGCCTCGTTTCGACGTCGGGATCGCGCTTCACTTCGGCAACGCGGCCTACGGCAATGTCGGGTCCGGCGAACGCCTGGACTACACCGTGATCGGCCGCGACGTGAATCTTGCCTCGCGCATCGCAGACTTATGCGGGAGACTAGGCGAGTGCCTGATTTTGTCCGAGCCCTTCCAAAGCAGACTCTCCGAGCATGAGCTGCGCAGTCTTGGGACTTTCCCGCTTAAGGGCGTCGATCAACCGCAGGCGATTTTTGCGCCGGCGGAATCGTAGGCAGCGGCGCTGCTTGTGGCGAGGTGCATGCTTTTGTGCGCCACACGTGCTAACATCGACCCCGATCTAGGCCTGGCACGAGATCAGGCATGCCGGCATCCCCATTCTAATTTCATGACGCTTCACTAGCCCAAGCGAGCATTGGGTGCTCGGCCACCTTTGTCGAAGGGAGGCGAAGATGCATTACGAATGCAAGAGCCCTGACGATCTCCTCAAAGCAATCAAAGACAACAAGATCGAGATGATCGATCTCAGGTTCACCGACATTCCGGGACTCTGGCAGCATTTCTCCGTGCCGCCTCGCGCTCTAGACCGCGACGCCATCGTCGAGGGCGTCGGGTTCGACGGCTCCTCGATCCGTGGGTTCCAGGAGATTCAGGAAAGCGACATGCTGGTCGTTCCTGATCCGGCTGCCGCTTTCCTCGATCCGTTTGCCGAAGTGCCGACGCTCGTTTTGATCTGCAATATCCGCGATCCGGTGACCGGCGAGAGCTATAGCCGTGACGCCCGCTATGTCGCGCAAAAGGCGGAAACTTATTTAACCGGAACTAAAATCGGCGATACCTCGTATTTCGGTCCGGAGCTCGAGCATTTCGTTTTCAACGGCGTCCGTTACGACCAGGGAACGAATTACGGCTTCTACGAGATCGACGCGCAAGAGGCGAACTGGGATGCTGGCGCGGGAAATGGTCCAAGTCTTGGCCATAAGCTGCGCCCCAAGGAGGGTTATTTCCCGGTTCCTCCTGCCGATACGCTCCAAGACGTACGCACTGAGATGGTGCTGCTCCTCGAGAAGCTCGGAATTTCCGTCGAGGCCCACCACCACGAAGTCGCGACCGGAGGGCAGGGCGAAATCGACATGCGTTTCACCACGCTCACTCGCATGGCCGACAATGTGATGATCTACAAATATGTGGTGAAGGGTGTCGCGCGCAGGCGCGGGATGACCGCGACTTTCATGCCCAAGCCCTTGTTCGGAGACAATGGCTCAGGCATGCACGTCCACCAGAGCATCTGGAAAGGAAAGAAGCCAATCTTTGCCGGCGATGGCTATGCAGGGTCAAGCGAGGTGATGCGCTACTATATCGGCGGGCTGCTCAAGCACGCACCGGCGCTCTGTGCAATTTGCGCTCCCACGGTTAACTCCTACCGCCGGCTGGTGCCTGGGTTCGAAGCGCCGGTCAATCTCGGCTACTCGCAGCGCAACCGCTCGGCAGCCTGCCGTATCCCGATGTACACGACAGATCCCAAGGCCAAGCGCGTGGAGTTTCGATGCCCGGACCCCGCGGCAAATCCCTATCTGTGCTTCGCTGCAATGCTGATGGCGGGTCTTGACGGGAATCAGCACCGCATCAATCCCGGCGATCCGATCGACAAAAATCTATACGACTTGCCCCCTGAGGAGATGGCGAGGGTGCCGAAAGCGCCGGGAACGCTCGATGAAGCGCTCGATGCGCTTGAGAAGGATCACAAGTTTCTCGTGGAGGGGAATGTTTTCACTCAAGACGTGATCGATACGTATCTGAGCTACAAGCGGTCGCACGAGATCGATGAAATTCGTCTGCGCCCGCACCCTTACGAGTTCTTCCTTTATTACGACATTTAGTACGCCCGGCCGACGTCGAGACGCACCATACTTTGGCACCCTGAGATTGCCGCTTCGCGTGCTGGTAAGATGGTCTGATGCGTCGCGATAAACTGAAGGCTCAGCTTTCGTGCGGCCCCCTCATCTCCTTGAGCGCCTCGGCTATCCGCCGCCAATCCTCGGCTTCCTGGTGGTCGCCACGCCTTTCGCTCTCGATGGCTCTCTGTGCGGCCACCAGCTGAGCCTTTTCTCCGTGCAAGCGCACGAGCTGGCTCGCATAATCATGCACCTGCGACATCTCCATGAGGAACCTCCCGCTTGCTATGCTCGAAGGTCCAAGCTTCCCGGTCGTTGTGGGGTAGGACCGAACACCATAATGGCGGTGAGACCAACGCCCTGGCGCCGACAAGCGTTCCTGGTGCTCAGCGGCGGTTCATCCCGGAGTAAAAAAGGAGGCGGGAGGATTTGCTCCTCGCCGCCTCAACGGGTCACGCACTTAGGAGAGAGTCAGGTCACAGGGAGTGATCGTCTGGCTTGCCGCCTTGTCCGCCATCAGTGGCAGGTCCGTCACCAGGGCCATCGTGGGGGCCGAAGTCAGGGCCTGGCCGGCCGAACCCTGGTTTTTGCCAATGATGGGCACGGAACTTGGCCTCGAGCTCGCTCACTTTATCGAGCTGCGCGGGCGTGAGCTTGGTGCGTAGGGCGTCGATCGCCTTCGAGAGGTTCTCGGCGCTCTTGCCGCGGGCGATCGCATTGTCGGCGAGGCGCTGGGCAAGCGCGAACGGCTGAGGCTTATTGTCCTGGCCGCCCTCAGCCACCGGCTTGGGAGGCTCGGGGCGCTGCAGGACAGCAATCAAGGAGTCGGTAAAATCGCGCCAGGCATCGAGCTGATTGGTACGGATGCCGATCTCGGTCTCTAGCGCGTTCAATCTCATGGCAAGTCTCGCTGGGTCACGCCAGCCGTGATGATGGAAACCGGGGCCGCCGCCGGGCCGGTCGCAATGCGCCATCCAGCCGTGATGACCATGCCAGCCGTCCGGTCCGTCGCCGCCCTTGGCTGGGCCGTCGAAATTGCCTGACCACGCAGCCTGGATCGGAGCGCCGTTAGTATCGCCCCAGGCCGAGGTGAGGAGCGTAAGGCTGGCGATGCCGAGGACCGCCACGACCAGAATGGGGACGAGCTTGGGAGAGGTGTTCATGTTCGAGCGTCCTTGAATGACTGATGCGTCTCTCGTCTAAGGCGCCAACGTTGCCTCCGTTGGTCTCGCCGTGTCCGAACATTGCTTGGCGGCGGAGATTTGTGTCGGAACATTGCCGCTCCTCCAAGCGGCTGGTTTTCGTTACAAAAATGCCCTCGTTGAAATGTCGCAGCGAGGCTAGAAGAAGGTGAACTCGGTGAGTGTTTCGCCCTTCCCATGAGCCCAGGCGCCCAACGCATTCTCGTCGTCGACGACGATCCGGAAATCCGCAAGCTCCTCGCCCGCTATGTCGAGGGACAGGGATTTCGCGTGCAGCTCGCGGCGAGTTGCCGCGAGCTTCGCGAGAAGCTCGCGACCCAGCAGATCGACCTTATCGTCCTCGACGTGATGCTGCCCGACGGCTCGGGGCTGGACATGTGCCGCGACTTGCGGGCCAACCGCTCCAACGTTCCCATCATTCTTCTGACGGCGCTGAAAGAGGACGTCGACCGCATCATCGGGCTTGAGATCGGCGCGGATGATTATCTCGGCAAGCCGTTCAACCCGCGCGAGCTGATCGCCCGCGTCCGCGCCGTGCTGCGCCGCCGCGCTGATATAGCGCCGGCCGAGAGCGAGGCGAAGGTCTTTCGCTTTGCGGGATATGCGGCCGATCCGCGGGAGCGCCGCGTTACTGACGCGCAAGGCCACGAAATCGAGTTGACCGGCGCCGAGTTCGATTTGCTCAAGACCTTCCTCGAGCGTCCAGGCCGCGTGCTGTCGCGCGACCAGCTGCTCGATCTCACCCGCGGACGGGAGGGCGATGTGCTCGACCGCTCCATCGACGTGCTGGTGAGCCGGCTTCGCCGCAAGCTCAACAATGCCGGCGCCTCGCATCTGTTCAAGACCGTGCGCAATGGCGGATATCAGCTCGCCGTCAAGGTGGATGTCGAGGACGACAAGCCGTGAACACGCTCCGCGTCAAGATTGTCCTTCTCTTGGTCGTCGCAATCGTCTCGGTCGTCTTCTTGCTGACGGTCATGCTGTTCTACGTGTTCGGCCCGCCAAGGCGCGCGCACAGCCTCGATCCGGTTGCCCAGCAGATCGAGACGCTGGTGCGCGTGGTCGAGGACGGATCGAGCGTCATTTCTCTCGTGCCGAAGCCTGCGCCCGGATTCCGCTATGACCGCATCACCCGGCGACTGCGCGACGCGCTCGCCGCTCGCGGACTCAACCTCGCTGTGACGGTAACCCGCAGCGGGCGTAATGCGCCTCTGATCGTCTCTATTCCCATCAAAGGCCAATACCTGCTTTTGCCGATCTCCGATTTGCCGCCGCAAGGCGTGCCGTGGTGGGTCATCGGCAGGTGGCTGCTTCTGATCGCATTCGGAGCAACGGCTATCGCCGTATTTGTTGCCAATCGCATGGTGAGACCGCTGGTGTTCCTGGAGAACGCGGTTGCATCGGTCGGCCCTGACGGGATGCTGCCGACGCTGCCGGAAAAAGGGCCTGGTGAGGTGAGGGCGACAGCAAAGGCGCTCAATTCGCTCTCCTCGCGCCTGAAGCGCGCCATGGAGAGCCGCATGCGCCTTGTCGCGGCGGCAGGTCACGATATGCGCACGCCCATCACCCGCATGCGGCTCAGGGCCGAGTTCGTCGAGGACGAAGAAGAGCGCACGCGCTGGCTCGCCGATCTCGACGAGCTTGAGCGGATCGCCGATAGCGCGATCCTGCTGGTGCGTGAGGAGTCGGGGCTCGCCTCACCCGAGTCGATCAGGCTCGACCAGCTGGTGCAGACCATCGGCGACGAGCTGAGGGAGCAGAAGCTGGATGTGACCAATACCCGCGTCGAGCCGGTCACGGTGTGCGCGAGCCGGCTCAAGCTCAACCGCGCGCTGCGCAACCTCATCATCAACGCCGCGACACACGGAGTCCGGGCGCGCGTCGAGGTGGCGAATTCCGGCGGCACGGCACGCATCCTCATCGAGGACGATGGCCCCGGCATTCCGCAGGAGCTTCTCGGTCAAGTGTTCGAGCCGTTCTTTCGGGCCGCGCCGGCGCGACGTCAGGAAATACCCGGTGCTGGACTTGGGCTCACCATCGCGCGCGAGATCATCCAGAGGGCAGGCGGCGCGATCAGCATCTCAAATGGCGCCGACGGCGGGCTCAAGCAGGTGGTCGAGCTTCCGGTGGCGGAGGCAGCCGCCAGCTGAAACCTGTTTTTGCACCGGTCAGGTCGCGAACGGCGGGCAGTCGCGCGCGCCAAGGCTCGATGCAGATGAGCGCCGTGCATTGAGTGATGTTCGCGGCCTCTGCCCGTTGCATCGTCTTGGTTGGCGAGACGACGCGTCTATCGAACAGGCGCTGGCTCTTCGCGCCGACGAAGGCGAGGCCGTCAAGTGAAGCGCGGGCGAGACGGCTAGGGCTTGTCCAAGTCCATGTCGGCTGTGTGGAAACGGGACGTCTGTCGAACAGGCGCTGGCTCTGTGCGCCGACCAAGGCAAGGCCATCTAGTGAAGCCTGGGCCAGGGCGACAGTTTGTTGCCAAGCCCAGGACGATCCGGCGATCACCGATTTTCGGCCGGCCTGCGCCAATATCCGCGATCTCTTGGCGGTTTTTAAGGAGCCTGCTGACGCTGCCTCGAGTGCCGTACGTGCGAAGATGCACCACTCGAGCCAAGTCCGATACAGCAACCGCCGAAGCTTATGTGCCAAGGTAGCCGCCTGGGCGGCACCCCAAGCGGAGGTGACGGATGCAGCCTTCAGTGAAGCGCGCGCAAAGACGCGCCATTCGAGCCAGGTCCGGTATAGCAAGCGTCGTAGCTTGTGCGCCAACACAGCCGACTGAGCGATGGTCCAGACAGAAGCAATGGAAGCCGCCTGCAACGAAGTGCGAGCAAAGATGCGGGCTTGCAGCCAGCCGTGATAGCCCAGCCGCCGCAACGCGCGTGCGAGAGTTGCCGACTGCGCGGCGGTCCAACTCAAGGCAATGGTAGCCGCTTTAGCCGAAGCGCGAGCAAAGATGAGCGTCTGCAGCCAAGCTCGATAGAGCCATCTCTTCAGCGCGTGCCCGAGGGCGGCCAATTGGTCGCCAATCCAATATCCCGTCTTGGACACCGCCTTGGCTAAGGCGAGCGCAACGCGGCGGCTCGCCGAGGCGATCCAGGCGAGGGTCGTCAGCACTGCCCGCAGCAAGTTGCGGCCAAGCATGACAGCGGTTGCCCAAGTCCAGGTAATCGCCGCGGCTATCCATCTCGCCAAGGTGAGCACCAGCGCACGAGCGCGCGGTGTGAACCAGGCAACGAAAGCCGTCACCAATCTCACGCAGAAGAGCCAGATGGATTGGACGAGCAGTGCGACACTCAGCGCGGAACGCTTCAAGGCACGCACTAAAGCTTGGCGCTTGCGCTCGGTCTGGTGTCTCAGCTCCTGGATGTGCAGCCAGCGGGCGTGCCGCTTCTCCGACACGCGATAATTCTCGAGCCATTCTTGATGCCGGCTGAGGTCGTCAGCGACCGCGGCGATCAGGTGTTTGGACCCGGCAATATCGGCTCGTGCAGCCTCAATGGGGTCGAGCGTATCGACGGCACCGGACACGAATGGTGCTCCCTCACTTGGCGCAAAGCTAAAAATGGCTTCTCGCCATGCCTTTCGGGCGTGCGACTCTTGGAGCTTCCCCGTCGAAACGCCCCGCCGCTTTACCCTACGCCCAAATCCCTAACGCAAAATCTCGGCCTCCGTTCCTGCGCGCCAGTATAGGCCGAGGCGGGGCTGAGAAACAGGCAGCGCTACGCCCCTCAAGGGCGCAGGGACTTCCACCTTGTGCTATCAGGATTCCATGAGCGGCGAAGCGATTCGCATCATCGGCATAGACCCGGGGCTAAGGCGGACCGGCTGGGGCGTTATCGACACTTACGGGGTGAGGCTCGCCTTCGTCTCCTGCGGCTCTGTGGTCTCTGACGAGGCGGAAAACCTGGGCCTTCGGCTGCGCCAAATCTTCGACGGACTATCCGAGGTGCTCGCCCGGCTTCAACCCAAGGAAGCGGCAATCGAGCAGACCTTCGTCAACCGCGATGCTACCGCCACGCTGAAGCTCGGTCAGGCGCGGGGGATCGCACTGCTCGTGCCGGCTTTATCCGGGCTCGTGATCGCCGAATATGCGCCGAACGCGGTGAAGAAGACGGTGATCGGGGCGGGACACGGCGACAAGGTGCAGATCCGGGCCATGGTGAAATGCCTTCTCCCGCGCGCAGCTCCGGACAGCGCGGACGCCGCAGACGCCCTCGCCATCGCCATCACCCATGCCCATTCGCGCACGTGGACAAGGCTCGCGGCGTCCGTCGCGCACGGCGCGAGGGCCACGCCATGATTGGCAAGCTCACCGGCAGGCTCGACTCGATCTCGCTCAACGCAGTCATTCTCGATGTCGGCGGCGTAGGCTACGAGGTGACGGTCGGCGCCCGCACGCTGACCAGCCTGCCGCCGGTCGGCGAGACCGTGACCTTCGCCATCGACACCCATGTGCGCGAGGACGAGATCAGGCTATTCGGCTTCGCCACCGAGCACGAGCGCGCCTGGTTCAGGGCATTGCAAACGGTGCAGGGCGTGGGGGCCCGAATCGCGCTCGCCGTCCTTGGCACATTGTCGGCTGCCGAGCTTGCCAATGCCGTGGCGCTTCAGGACAAGGGACAAGTCGCGCGCGCTCCGGGCGTAGGGCCCAAAGTCGCCGCCCGCATCGTTGCCGAGCTCAAGGATAAGATGCCAAGCCTGGCGCCCGCCCTCAGGCCTGCCGGCGGGCTTGCGCCCGTCGCCGCTCTGCCGGAAGGGCTTGCGGCGCGCGATGCGGTTTCGGCACTGACCAATCTCGGCTATGCCCATGGCGAAGCTGCTGCGGCCGTGTCTGCTGCAATCGGCAAGGTCGGCCGCGAGGCGCGCGCCGAGGAGCTGATCCGCCTCGGCCTCAAGGAATTGGCGCAATGAGCGAGAGGATGCTTCAGGCGGTGCGGCGCGAGGAGGATCATGGCGAAACCTCGCTCAGGCCGCAGGTGCTGTCAGAGTTCATCGGCCAGGCTAAGGTTTGCTCGAACCTCAAGGTGTTCATCGAGGCGGCCCGGGCGCGGCGCGAGCCGCTCGATCACGTGCTCTTTGCCGGCCCTCCTGGACTCGGCAAGACCACACTCGCGCAGATCGTCGCGCGCGAGCTTGGCGTGAATTTCCGGGCGACCTCGGGCCCAGTCATCGCCAAGGCCGGAGACCTCGCCGCGCTCCTCACCAATCTCGAAGACCGCGACGTGCTGTTCATCGACGAGATTCACCGGCTCGCGCCGGCAGTCGAGGAAATCCTTTATCCGGCCATGGAGGATTTCCAGCTCGACCTCATCATCGGCGAAGGACCGGCGGCACGCTCTGTTCGCATTGACCTCGCACGCTTCACTCTGATCGGGGCGACCACGCGCACAGGCCTTCTCACTACGCCGCTCCGCGAGCGCTTCGGCATCCCGATCAGGCTCGAATTTTACGGCGTCGAGGAGCTCGAGGAGATCGTGCGCCGCGGCGCCCGCCTGCTCGGGCTTCCGCTGACGAAAGAGGGCGCGCACGAGATTGCCCGTCGCGCACGTGGCACGCCGCGCGTTGCGGGGCGGTTGCTCCGCCGCGTGCGGGACTTCGCCAGCGTCGATGGCAGTGGCGCAGTCGATGCCAAGATCGCCGACAAGGCGCTATCGCAACTTGAGGTCGACGGGCGGGGGCTCGACGCGCTCGACCACCGCTATCTGCGTCTGATTGCCGTGAGTTATGGCGGTGGGCCTGTCGGCGTCGAGACCATCGCTGCCGGCCTCTCCGAACCGCGCGACGCCATCGAGGAGATTATCGAGCCTTATCTGTTGCAGCAGGGCTTCATCGCGCGCACCCCGCGCGGCCGCGTGCTGACCGCGCAAGCCTTCGCCCATCTCGGCCTCACACCGCCGCCACAGCCGGCGCAATTCCCCCTGTTCAACGGCAGCGACGACCAGTGAGAGAGAAGTGGCCGGATCTCGCCGGGAGGATTGAGGGCGAGACCCACATTCTACCCATTCGCGTGTATTTCGAGGACACCGATTGCGGCGGCGTCGTCTATCACGCCAATTTCGTCAAGTTCTGCGAGCGCGGCCGTTCGGACTTCGTCAGGCAGCTCGGCATCGACGCGAAAGGACTTGCCAATCCGGAAGCGGGCGAGCCGGCGATATTCGTGGTGCGCCGCGTCGAGATCGACTACCTCAAGCCCGGCCACATGGACGACGTGCTTGAAGTCGTGACGCGCTGCAGCGAGATCGGCAGCGCTAGCCTCGTGCTGACGCAGGACGTGACGCGTGACGGCGAGACCTTGGCGCGCGCCAAAGTCACCGTCGTGCTGGTCGGGAAAAGCGGCAAACCGCAACGCATCGGGTCACTTGTTCGCAACGCACTTCAACGGTTCGTTAACCAAGGACGTGAAACGTAGATCAAAGCCGGTAAAGCGTCGCTCTGCCGGATGGGCTGCGCGCGCCACGGGTTAGGATTAACGAGCCCAAGTTTAGTCACATTCGCTCGCGAAAGGTCGCGGTCCGCGAGCAAGGCACGCGCTCCCTCCGGCGAACATCGTCATGCGCCGTCGGCCGATGGCCGCGGGAGAGGCTGCCCTTCGACGCTGACGCCAGGGGCGGCGAAGTAGGAGCTGAGCTACGAGGCCCTCATGAATCCGCCGGATGTTGTTGTCGATCTCTCGATCCTCGAGCTCTTCAAACACGCGCACATCGTCGTCAAGCTTGTGATCGTCGGGCTTCTGCTCGCCTCGATCTGGAGTTGGGCGATCATTCTCGAGAAGCTCTTCCTCTATGCGAAGACGCGCAAGGAGACCGACAAGTTCGAGCAGGTGTTCTGGTCTGGCCAGTCGCTCGAGGAACTCTATAACGCGCTGGCGCAGCGGCGTAACACCGGCATGGCAGCCCTGTTCGTTGCGGCCATGCGCGAATGGAAGCGCTCGACCGAGCGCGAGAGCGGCGACAAGACCGGGCGGCCGATGCCTGGAGTCCAGCTCAGGGTGGAGAAGGTGATGGACGTCACCATCTCGCGCGAGGTGGAACGGCTCGAACGACGGCTCACCTTCCTCGCCACCGTAGGCTCGACCGCGCCCTTCATCGGCCTGTTCGGCACGGTATGGGGCATCATGACCAGCTTCCAGGCTATTGCCGTGAGCAGGAACACGAGCCTCGCAGTGGTCGCGCCCGGCATCGCCGAGGCCTTGTTCGCCACTGCTCTCGGCCTGCTCGCCGCAATTCCTGCCGTAATTTTCTACAACAAATTCAACAGCGAAGTGGCACGCCACGCGGCGCGGCTGGAAGGTTTTGCGGACGAGTTCTCGGCCATCCTGTCGCGGCAGATCGACAAGACTGCGTGAGGCTTGAACCATGGGAGCGGGATTGCAGATAGGCGGCGCTTTAGGGAGCAGGCGGGCGCGGCGGCGCTCGGCGCAGCCGATGAGCGAGATCAACGTCACGCCGATGGTCGACGTGATGCTGGTGCTCCTCATCATCTTCATGGTGACGGCGCCGATGCTCACTGTTGGGCTCAACCTCGAGCCGCAGCCCGATCTTCCCAAAGTCGATCTGCCCAAAACCGAGGCAGGTCCGGTCGACGCGCAGAAGCAGGTGCTCGCCATCACGGTTGACCCGACGGGCAAGGTGTTCCTGCAAAGCACTGAGATCGGCTTTGACGAACTTGTGCCAAAACTTACCGCTATGAGGGAATCAGGCGCCGGCGACCGGGTCGAGGTCAGAGGCGACGACCGCGCGCAATATGGCAGCGTCGCCAAGGTGCTGGCGCGGATCAAGGCTGCAGGGATTCCGGTGACGCTGGTCACCAAGGCGGCCGAGGGAAACAAAGCGCACTAGATCGAGCGAAGAGGGTATGGGTCGGGGGACTTTCATTTCGGCGGCTCTGCACGGGGCGATCCTGCTATGGGTGCTCGTCGCCTTCCCTTCGTCCAACATGGACACTGCGCCGCTCGTCGCCATTCCCATCGATCTTGCTACGCCCGGCGATGTCACCAAGATCAAGGCCGGCACGAAGGACGGCAAGGATGATGCGGTTCTCGCCGGGAAGCCTGAGGAGAAGAAGCCGGAAGCCGCAAAGGAAGCGAAGCCGCGCGAGCAGACGGCATCTTTGGATGACAAGAGTCAGGCAAAGCCCGACGACAAGAAGGAGCCAAAGGACGCAGCTGCGGCGAAGCCTGAAAATCAGAAGCCAGACCTTCAGAAGCAGGACGACAAGACAGCAAAGCCAGCGAAGGATGCTGCCGCCGATTCCCCCAAGAAGCCCAAGCCGCAGGCGAAGAAGCGCGCCTTCAATCCCGACAAAATTGCTGCGCTCCTGAACAAGATCCCCGATGCGGCCGACGACCCAAAGCCGGTCCAACCTTCGGATGAGCCCAAGAAGAAGGTGAAGGGGCAGTCGAATGGCACGGAGATAAGCATGTCGGTGAACGAGATCGACGCGCTGAGAGCCCGCATAGCCGATTGCTGGACGCCGCCTCCGGGAGGGCTCGGCGCCGATCAGATCGTGGTGAAGCTAAGACTGAAGCTCAATGAGGACGGAACTCTCGTCGGCTACCCCACGGTCGCCAATAGCGGCTCGTCGCCGTTCTTCCAGGCCGCCGCCGACAGCGCAGTCAGAGCCGTTTACCAGTGCCAGCCTTACGAGTTGCCCAAAGCCAAATACGCGCTGTGGCGCGACATGATCCTCAACTTCGATCCAAGCGACATGTATCGCAGCGGTTAGACCCATGCCTCCGCTCACGCCTCATCTCTTCCGACTGAGCCTAATGCTCGCTCTGATTGCGCTCGCCTTGGTTGCGGGCTCTCCGCAGGCGAAGGCAGTGGTCGAGCTCAACATCACCCAAGGCAAGATTCAGCCTCTGCCGATCGCCATTCCCGACTTTACCGGCGACGGATCGATCGACCCGCAAACAGCTCGCGCAATCTCCGCTGTGGTGGCGGCTGACCTCGCCTCCTCTGGCCTGTTCAATCCGATCGACCAGGCGGCCTTCATCGAGAAGGTGACGAACTTCGACGGCGTTCCGCGCTTCGACGACTGGCAGGTCGTGAATGCGCAGGCATTGGTTGTTGGGCGGATCGGCGCGAGCGACGAAAAGCTCAAAGCCGAGTTCAGGTTATGGGACGTGTTCTCCGGCAAGCAGCTCGCCGGCGAGCAGTTCTTCGCGCGAGCGAAGGATGCGAGGCGCGTTGGCCACATCATCGCCGACGCAATCTACGAGCGCATCACCGGCGAGAAGGGCTACTTCGACACGCGCATCGTGTTCGTCGATGAGTCAGGTCCTAAGGATAAGCGCACCAAGCGGCTCGCCATCATGGATCAGGACGGCTTCAACGTTAGGTTGCTCACCACTGGCCAGAACCTGGTACTGACGCCGCGCTTCAGTCCTTCGACGCAGGACATCACCTACATGTCCTTCGAGGGCGAGACGCCGAAGGTCTATCTCCTCAACATCGAGACCGGGCAGAAGGAGATCGTGGGCGCCTTCCCGGGCATGACCTTCGCGCCGCGTTTTTCGCCTGACGGGCAGCGCATCGTCATGAGCCTTGAGCGTGAGGGCAACGCCGACCTTTTTGCGATGGACTTGCGCAGCCGGCGCACATTTCAGCTCACCAACAGCAACGCGATCGATACGGGGCCCTGCTACTCGCCTGACGGGCGCCATATCGTTTTCGAGAGCGATCGCGACGGCTCGCAGCAGATCTACGTCATGAACGCTGACGGCAGTGACCAGCATCGGATCAGCCAGGGGAACGGGAGCTATTCCACTCCGGTGTGGTCGCCGCGCGGCGACCTTATCGCTTTCACCAAGCGCCTCGGCGGCGAGTTTCTGATCGGGGTGATGAAGCCCGACGGCAGCGGCGAGCGAATCCTGACTGAGGGCTTCCACAATGAGGGCCCGACCTGGGCGCCTAATGGCCGTGTGCTGATGTTCTTCAGGGAATCGCCGGGCGCTGCTGGCGGCCCCAAGCTCTATACCATCGACCTCACCGGCTATAACGAGCGCCAGGTGGCAACGCCCGCGTTCGGCTCAGACCCAGCCTGGTCGCCGCTCATCAATTAGCGCCAAAGAGCGCCGATTTCGGCCGGGAGTTGCAGCGGCATTTGCGGCCCTGTGTCCCAAAAGCAACTCTAGTCTTACCCTTTTTTAATCATCCTCCTCCAGGGTGTTAACCATGCTTGATCGGGGTCTCCTTGGGAGCTAGCTTCGACTGGCTGGAGGTTGAGATTCGGCGTTGCATTTTAGCATCAATGACCGGGAAAACGGTCCAGGAACATCGATCCGTTCTTGATCTCAAAACGCCGCGCCGGTACATGCAAAGACGGCTACTGCCGTTAAACCAAAGGAGAGAAGACCATGCAGGGTTTGAAGGGCGTTGTCATCGTCGCCACGATCGTGGCCGCCACCATTGCGCTCGGTGGCTGCTTCGGCCACCACGAGAAGGCCGTGGCCACCCAGCCACTAAAGCTCGGGTCCGCGGATGTCGTGGTCGAGCAGGTTGTCCGCGTCTAGGCGCGGCCAGGATTTCGTCGCGGAAGCGCATCAGCTTCCGCGAGAGGGGAATATGGATGCCGGGACGCCGTAGCGAGATGCGGCGGCGTTCTAGGCATCTCTTCTTTTTTAGCGCTTCTCATACTTTTTCTCAGCACTTCCATCTCTTCTCCATCCTCTCGCCATCAGCCATCCCGACCGTCGGGACTAGGGGATCGTTAAGGAGTTGCCCTCTACGATTTCCCTAAAATTTAGCTAGCGGGAGTAACCAGTAATGCGTTCGAGCCGTGGGGTCGGCCACGCCTGCAAAGTTGCGGGCGTCGTTGCAATTGCTTTGCTGATGGCGGCCTGCGCGCGCCATGGAGAGCCGAGAGAATACGGAATCGGCACCACCGGGTCGGTGGCAGCTCCAGGGTCGCCGCAGGAGTTCGCGGTTAACGTGGGCGACCTCGTCCATTTCGAGCAGGACAGCTCGGCGCTTAGCGGAGAAGCCCGCAGCATCCTCGGCCATCAGGCGAGCTGGCTTAACCAATACCCGCAATACAGAGTGACCATCGAGGGCCACGCCGATGAGCGCGGCACGCGCGAGTACAACCTCGCGCTCGGGGCCCGGCGTGCCATGGCAGTCAGGACGTTCCTGGCAAGCCAAGGGGTCAACGCCGCGCGCATCAAGACGATCTCCTATGGCAAGGAGCGCCCGATCGCGCTGTGTGACGAGCCCTCCTGCTGGACCCAGAATCGCCGGGCCCAGACCGTGTTGAACAATCCGGCTGTGGCCCGCTACTGAGCCAAGCCTAGGATTTCCATCACAGTTTGGCCCCAAAGGGCCGGACAAATGCGTTATGGTTCCTCGCGTCGGGCGCCTCTCCGCTTGAAGGCGTCGGTGCCGGCCATAGCGGCAAGGTCTCACCGTGACTCTCATGGTTTCCACAGGGCGCAAGCGATTGCGCCTAGCATTGATGTTTTCCGCAGTACTCCTCGCTCTGAGCCTGGGGTCTTGTCTGAGCTTCGCCGAGGAAGGGGGGGATTCGATCAATGCGCGGCTGTCGCGGGTCGAGCAAAAACTCGCCGAGCTGCAAGCTTTGGTCGGAGCACTCCAGTCCTTCACCCACGCCAATCCCGCCCCGATGCCGGCAGAGGATACAAACGGCGGCGTTCCCGAACCGCCCTTAAGCCAGCGCGATCTCGGCACCCGCGTCAGTGCGCTCGAGACGCAAATCGGCGCGCTCACGGCCGAGCTCGAGCAGATCAACCAACGATTGAATGCCCTTAATGCAGCGCCGGCTGCCCAGGCTCCGCTGCCGCTTGCGCCAAGCAGCCCTCCGCCGGACAGGCAAGGCGATGCCAGGCCTCCACCAGATCAGGCCATGGCCGCAATGGCCGCATCTGCAGGTGATGCGGGCGACAGCAACGACACTTCGAAGCCGAGATGGTACGGGCCGAGGCCCGGCGAGGACCAGACGTCGGCATTGCCGCCCTGGGCGCCCCAGCCGCTATCGCCTCCCACAGCTTCCGACGGGCAGCCGCAACGCCTCATGGCAGCGCTGCCAGGTGACGATGCCCATTCGCTAAACGAGAAAGGCCACGGCGCCCTGACGCAGAACGATTACGCGGGCGCCGAAGTGGCCTTCCGCCAGCTGATAGAGAGCTACCCCAAGGATCCGCTCGCGGCGGATGCGCAATATTGGATCGGCGAGAGCTTCTACCGCCGCGGCCAATACAAGGCTGCCGCCGACGCCTTCCTCAAGGGCTACAAGAAATACAAATCTGGCGACAAGGCGCCGGAGACACTGCTCAAGCTCGGCATGTCCCTTGCCGCCCTTGGCCAGAAGGATGCCGCCTGCTCGACTTTCGGCGAGCTCAAGACCGAATTCCCGAAAGCGCCGGAGACCGTCCGCGACGAGGTAAAGGCGGAGCAGAAGAAGGTCCGCTGCTGAATGAGCGCACCGCCTATCTCAATCGCTGAGGCGAGCAGACTGCTTGAGCCGCTTAAGAGCTTTCCACGCGTCGCGCTGGCGGTCTCAGGAGGCCCTGACAGTCTCGCCATGATGCACCTTGCCGCGTGGTTGCGTTCGGCGCGGCGTTTAGGCCCTGAACTATCGGTGCTGACCGTGGATCATGGCCTGCGCGCATCCTCGCGCGAGGAGGCGCTGATGGTCGGGCGCATGGCGTCAAGCCTTGAGCTTCTTCACACGATTCTCGCCTGGAAGGCAGGCGATGCACACGGCACGAGCCTTCAGGCAAAGGCGCGCACGGCGCGCTACGACCTCATGGCCGCGCATTGTCAGGCCAATGACATTCCCGCGCTCGTCACCGCGCATCATCTCGACGACCAGGCCGAGACTTTCCTGATGCGGCTCAAGCGCGGCAGCGGGCTCGACGGCCTCGCTGCCATTCCCCAAAGGGGCGCATGGGGAGGCATCGTCCTGCTCAGGCCTTTGCTCGATGTGCCTAAGGCGCGATTGATCGCGACGCTTGCCAAGAAGGGCATCGCCTTCATCTCCGATCCAAGCAATGCCGACGAGCGCTTCGAGCGTGCGCGGGTGCGTGGCGGCTCAGAAGCCCTCGCCGCGCTCGGACTGACACCAGAAGCTCTGGCGCTGTCCGCGCGGCGCTTGCGGCGCGCGCGCGAGGCGCTCGACCATGCCGCGCAGAGCTTCCTCGACGCGCACAGCGAGATGAGCGAGGCGGGTTACGCCGTGATCGAGCCTGAGGCACTTCATTCCGCTCCCCAGGAAATTGTTCTTCGCGCTCTCACTCGTCTCATCGCCAAGGTGGGCGGAGCCGAGGAGCGCTTAAGGCTCGCCAAACTCGAGGCGCTGCTTGCCTCGTTCATTGAAAGCCCGGACAAAGCCCACACGTTCGGACGTTGCCGACTCCAGCCGTTCTCGAAGCGCCTCGGTATCTTCCGCGAGGTGAGGGCCGAAGGTCTTCCCGTCGCTCGCCTCCTGCCTGGCGAGCGGGCGCTGTGGGATAACCGGTTCAGGATCGAGCTCGGGGCGCACGAGCAGGAACCCATCACCGTGCGGGGTCTTGGTGACCAAGGCCTGCGCGATCTGCGCGAAAGTTCCGCTTTGCTTGCCTCGTTGCCGCGTCTTGCCGGGCGGACGCTTCCATCCTGCTGGCGCGACGGTCGCCTGATTGGCGTGCCACTCCTCGACAGGCTGACGGATGAAGGCCGCAAGGAGGTCCTCGATTGCCGCGCGACCTTCGTCAGCGGCGCAAGACTGCGGGGAACGGCCTCGCTCTAAAGCTGTTTTAGAAAGCGTGCACCCTTTAGGGTAGCTTTACTTGGCAAGGAAGCCACAGGTTCCTATGTTACCGAGGCTTGAGCCATTCTCGCGCCCGCGTCGGGGGCTAGGCTTGGGTGGCGGCCTAGCCGTGCTGAGATCAAGCCTTCAGGTCAGTTCATGAACTCGAATTTCCGTAACTTCGCCATCTGGGTCTTCATCCTCCTGCTGCTCGTTGCCCTGTTCAACCTGTTCCAGAGCCCTGGCGTGCATGTCCGCGGCAATGAGATCAGCTTTTCGCAGCTGCTTTCCGAGGTTGAGGGCGGCAACATCCAGGATGTGACCATCGCCGGCAATCAGATCACCGGACACTTTACTGACGGCCGCAATTTCCAGACCTATGCGCCGAACGATCCCAACTTGGTCGACAAGCTGAACCAGAAGGGCGTGAAGATCACCGCCAAGCCGTCCGAGGATGACGTGCCATCACTGCTCGGCGTGCTCGTGTCCTGGTTCCCCATGCTGCTCCTCATTGCCGTGTGGATCTTCTTCATGCGCCAGATGCAGTCTGGCGGCGGGCGAGCCATGGGCTTCGGCAAGTCCAAGGCGAAGCTTTTGACCGAGCGTCATGGCCGCGTGACCTTCGATGACGTGGCGGGCGTGGACGAAGCCAAGGAGGACTTGCAGGAGATCGTCGAGTTTCTCCGCGATCCGCAGAAATTCCAGAAGCTCGGCGGGCGCATCCCGCGCGGCGCGCTGCTGGTCGGTCCCCCCGGCACCGGCAAAACGCTGCTCGCCCGCGCCATCGCAGGCGAAGCCAACGTGCCGTTCTTCACGATCTCCGGCTCCGACTTCGTCGAGATGTTCGTGGGCGTCGGCGCTAGCCGCGTGCGCGACATGTTCGATCAGGCGAAGAAGAACGCGCCCTGCATCATCTTCATCGATGAGATCGATGCCGTCGGCCGCCACAGAGGCGCGGGCCTTGGCGGCGGCAACGACGAGCGCGAGCAGACGCTCAACCAGTTGCTGGTCGAGATGGATGGCTTCGAGGCCAACGAGGGCATCATCCTGATTGCCGCCACCAACCGCCCAGACGTGCTCGATCCTGCGCTGCTGAGACCAGGCCGCTTCGATCGCCAGGTGGTGGTGCCGCGTCCCGACATCATCGGCCGCGAGAAGATCCTGAAAGTTCATGTGCGCAAGGTTCCGCTTGCGCCTGACGTCGATCTGCGCGTCATCGCGCGCGGCACGCCAGGGTTCTCCGGCGCAGACCTCGCCAACCTCGTCAACGAGGCGGCGCTGCTTGCCGCGCGCCGGTCGAAGCGCCTCGTCACTCAGCTCGAGTTCGAGGACGCCAAGGACAAGGTGCTGATGGGCGCCGAGCGCCGCTCCATGGTCATGACCGAGGAGGAGAAGACGCTGACCGCCTATCACGAGGGCGGGCATGCGCTGGTTGCTTTGCATCAGGCGGCGTCGGACCCAGTGCACAAAGCGACCATCATCCCGCGTGGGCGCGCGCTTGGAATGGTCATGCGCCTTCCCGAGCGCGACATGCTCTCCTACACGCGCGCCAAGCTCAAGGCCGACATCACCGTGGCCATGGGCGGTCGCGTCGCAGAGGAGATCGTGTTCGGCTACGACAAGGTCACATCTGGCGCCGCCGCCGACATCAAGATGGCGACGCAGCTCGCGCGCGCCATGGTCACGCAATACGGCATGAGCGACAAGCTCGGGCCGCTGGCCTATGGCGACAACGAGGAAGAGGTGTTCCTCGGCCACTCGATCGCGCGCCAGCAGAACCTTTCGGACGAGACCCAGACCATGGTCGATGAGGAGATTCATCGCATCGTGGACGAGGCCTTCGAGCACGCGCGCAAGATCATCTCCGAGCATATCGACGATCTGCACACGATCGCGCACGGCCTGCTCGAATACGAGACCTTGTCGGGCGACGAGATCAAGGACTTGCTCAAGGGCAAGCCGCCGGTGCGCGAGTTCACGGCCGAGACGGCAACACGGCCGGGACCTGCGTCAGCGGTTCCCGCCGCCGGACGCGGCAAGAAGGCGCCGCCCGAGCCTGAGCCCGATACCGGCAGCCTGGAGCCGCAGCCCACTTAGGCCTATCTCGAATTGAATTGGACAAAATGCCCGGCCTCGCGCCGGGCATTTTCGTTTGGCCGCGACATTTGCGAGCTGCGCCGTGCTAAGGCTCATGAATGGCTGATACGAAGCTCTATCTTAGGCCGATTGGATTCCTCTACGGCGCCGCTGCACATGAGGCGATGGCAGACGGGTTGGCATTGCCGCTTGCCGAAGGCCCGATTGCGTTCACGGCGGCTGAACTGATCGAAGGCGCTCCGGGCAACAGTAAGGCGCGGCTCTTCACCGCGCGTTCACTCGCGGAGTCCCACGACGCCGATCTGAGCAAAGTGCTTGAGCGTGTGACGGCGGCGCGCCCACCCTTCGCTGGCCGCAGCCTCGACAGGCCTCTCCTCATGGGCATTGTCAATGTGACGCCGGACTCGTTCTCGGATGGTGGCCTCTATGACACCAAGGAAGAGGCCATCGTCCATGCCGCGGACTTGGTGAACGCCGGCGCCGCCATCATCGACATCGGCGGGGAGTCCACGCGCCCAGGCTCTGACGCCGTTGAGGAGGACGAGGAGCTTGGCCGTATTGTACCGGTGCTGGACGGCCTGTCGGGCCTCGATGCCGTTATCTCAGTGGACACCCGCAAGGCCAAGACAGCGCGGGCCGCCGCAAAGGCAGGCGCTGCCATTCTCAACGATGTGTCGGCGTTCACCTACGATCCGCAAAGCCTCGCTGCCGCTGCGGAGATGGGTCTCAGCGTGATCCTGATGCATGCCCAGGGCGAGCCCAAGACCATGCATCTCAATCCGGTCTATGCCGACGTGGTGCTTGAGGTATTCGACTACCTCGAGCAGCGGATCGAGGCGGCCGAAGCAGCTGGCATCAGCCGCGCCAAGATCGCCGCCGACCCGGGCGTGGGCTTCGGTAAGACCATGGAGCACACGCTCAGCCTGCTCGCCAATCTCAGCCTTTTCCATGGCCTTGGCGTGCCGCTTCTGGTGGGCGCCTCGCGCAAGCGCTTCATCGCAGGCATCGACGGCGGCGAGCAGCCGAAGAGCCGCGAACCTGGATCCCTGGCAGTCGCTATCGCCGCAGCGTCACAAGGAAACCAGATTCTTAGGGTGCATGACGTGGCGACCACCCGCCAAGGGCTTGCGGTCTGGCGGGCTGCGACGTTCGGCGCTGAAAATTAAGGCAAATTCACATCCCGGACAGCCTCAAATAGTGTAACTTTCGCTTACATTTTTTGAACGAGACTGCATCCGAGCAGGAGCATAATCTCATGAGGCGCCAAAAAGGCCTCGACGAAGGTCAGGCACCTACCGGGGGAGTGGACGGGGGGAAATCCGTCATGGCTCGAAAGTATTTTGGCACGGATGGCATCCGTGGCAGCGCTAATTCTCATCCGATGACGTCGGTTGTGGCGCTCAAAGTGGGCATGGCCGCCGGCAAGCTCTTCACCAACGGCTCCTATCGTCATCGGGTGGTAATCGGCAAGGACACGCGGCTGTCCGGCTACATGATCGAGTCGGCGCTTGTGTCCGGGTTCACCGCGGTGGGCATGGACGTTTTCCAGCTCGGGCCGATGCCGACGCCAGCCGTCGCCATGTTGACCCGCTCGCTCCGCGCCGATCTCGGCGTGATGATCTCGGCGTCGCACAATCCCTTCGTCGATAACGGCATCAAGCTGTTCGGGCCCGACGGCTACAAGCTCTCCGACGAAAAGGAGGAAGCGATTGAGGAGCTGATGGAGGGAGACTTCTCAGAGCTCCTGACGGCTTCCGAAAAGATCGGCCGCGCGACCCGCATCGACAGCGCCCGCGAGCGCTACATCGAGTTCGCCAAGCGCACGCTGCCCAAGAACATCCGCTTCGACGGCATCAGGGCGGTCATCGATTGCGCCAATGGCGCGGCATACAAAGTGGCGCCCGAGGCCCTGTGGGAGCTCGGCGCGGAGGTGATCAAGATCGGCGTCGATCCGAACGGCCTGAACATCAACAAGGATTGCGGCTCGACCTCGCCGGACGACCTGATCCGCAAGGTCAACGAGGTGCGCGCTGATATCGGTATTGCGCTCGACGGCGATGCGGACCGCGTGGTCATGGTTGATGAGAAGGGTCGCATCATCGATGGCGATCAGCTCATGGCGGTGATCGCCGAATCCTGGTTGCGGCGCGGGCGGCTCGCCGGCGGCGGCATCGTCGCCACGGTGATGTCGAATCTCGGGCTTGAGCGCTATCTCGAGGGGCTTGAGCTTGGGCTTGCCCGCACGCCCGTGGGCGACCGCTACGTGGTCGAGCATATGCGCCAGCACGGTTACAATGTCGGGGGGGAGCAGTCGGGCCATATCGTACTCTCGGACTACTCGACCACCGGGGACGGCCTCGTCACGGCACTCCAGATCCTTGCCGTGATTGCCCAGAGCGGCAAGCCGGTGAGCGAGATCTGCAACCGCTTCGAGCCATTGCCGCAGATCCTCAAAAATGTGCGCTACAAGAATGGCGGCCAGCCGCTCGACAATGTCGCGGTACGCAGGGCGATCGACACCGGCAAGTCGAAGCTCGGCAAGTCTGGGCGGCTCGTCATCCGCCCGTCAGGCACCGAGCCCGTGATCCGCGTCATGGCCGAAGGCGACGACGAGAAGCTGATCAAGACGGTGGTCTCCGAAATCGTCCACGCCCTGACCGACGCTGCGGCCTAGCATCGATCTTCGTAGGATTTTCCTTATGATTGCCGGGCTTGACCGGGCAATCCGGTAACGCCCGGTAATAAGCAACGGACAAAATTGATTATTGGATTCTCGCTTTCGCGGGATGACAAAAGACAACTGGAATGACTACTCCTCCTAAACCAAACCTCCGGCCAAAAAATCCGCGCTTCTCGTCGGGACCATGCACCAAGCATCCCGACTGGTCCTTCGCCGGCCTCAAAGGCGCGCTGCTCGGGCGCAATCACCGCCAGCCCGATACCCAAGCGAGGCTCGCGCTCGCCATCAATCGCACGCGCGAGCTGCTCGAGCTTCCAGGCGACTATCTCGTGGCGATCATGCCAGCCTCGGACACCGGCGCTGTCGAGATGGCGCTGTGGTCGCTGCTCGGACCGCGCGGCGTCGATGTTCTCGCTTGGGAGCACTTCAGCCAGATTTGGGTCACCGACATCGTCGAGCAGCTTAAACTCAAGAATGTTCGCGCTCTGGTCGCGACCTATGGCGAGCTGCCTGCCCTCGGCCAAGTCGATTTCGATCATGACGTGGTGTTCGCCTGGAACGGCACGACATCTGGCGTGCGCGTGCCGAACGGCGAGTGGATTGCAAGCGATCGCGCAGGCCTCACGATCTGTGATGCGACCTCCGCGCTATTCGCGCAAAGGATCGATTGGGAGAAGCTCGATGTCGCGACCTTCTCCTGGCAAAAGGTGCTCGGCGGCGAGGCGCAGCACGGCATGCTGATCGTGAGCCCGCGCGCGGTGGAGAGACTCGAAGGCTATACGCCGCCCTGGCCGCTGCCGAAGCTCTTCCGTATGACGGAGAATGGCAAGCTCGACCGCGCTCTGTTCGAGGGCTTGACGATCAACACGCCATCGATGCTCTGCCTGGAGGATTATCTCGACGCGCTGTCCTGGGTGGAAAGCGTCGGCGGGCTGGACGGCACGATCGCGCGCTCCGATTCGAATGCCGCCGTCATCGCCCACTGGGTTAAGCGGACGAGTTGGGTCGATTTCCTTGCGCGCGCGCCTGAGACTCGCTCGAACACTTCGGTCTGTCTCAAGCTGGTCGATCCCGAGGTGCTGGCATTGCCGCCGAAATTGCGGGATGAGTTCCCGAAACGCATGGCGGCGCTGCTCGACGCCGAGAACGTTGCCAAGGACATCGACGCCTACCGGCACGCGCCGCCCGGCTTGCGCATCTGGACCGGTGCCACGGTGGAGAAGAGTGACTTAGAGGCGCTCACGCCCTGGCTCGAGTGGGCCTTTGCGAGCGAGAAGCAGAAGCTCGCCAAAGCCGCCTAACGATAGGCTCAGAAGTTACCGTATTACGAGTATGATCAACTTCGCGCATTTGGGATAAAAAAGACCCCAGAGCAGGCGCGCAAAGCGTCGTTCTGGGGTCCTTGTCAGCCGAGACGGGAAGACTCGGGGGTATCTTCTAAATCCGTACGTCCTTGAACTGTGCTCGGATGATTAGCCCTTAGTCGCTGACCGCGGGGCCCGATAGGCGTGGGCATGCATTGCATGCCTCGGAACAGGCTTCACTGAGGGTTTGATTGGCGTGAGCGCACCAGGGCAACCAGGGCCCGCAGGGTTCTCAACGCACGGCGCGTAGTTGGCAGAGGCCGGCTGAAGAGCAGCTGCCGCGAGCGTGAGCCCGACGGCAGCGACGCCGATGACGATTTTGTTAAACATGAGGGAGACTCCTTGCTTGCAGGAAATGCGGCGATCACGAGGTGTGATGCCCATCCCGCCAAGCAACACCCGTCGCCTCGAACGGTATCCCGAGCGGGATGTCGCACGCGCGGGACTTTGCCGCGTGCGCCAATTGCCACGGAAGGCTTGAACCGGCTCGCCGGAACGGACTGACGAGCATGCTCGCATCCTACGCGCGCCCGCGCTATAAGGTCACACGGCCCCGCTCTCCCGCGGGGCCGTTTCCGCGATTCCTTTCAAGACTTTAGGAGACAACTTTAGTGGCCAATGTCGTGGTCGTCGGCTCCCAGTGGGGCGATGAAGGCAAGGGCAAGATCGTCGATTGGCTGTCCGAGCGCGCCGACATCGTGGTGCGCTTCCAGGGCGGCCACAATGCCGGCCACACGCTGGTGGTCGACGGCACCACCTACAAGCTCTCGCTACTTCCGTCGGGCGTGGTGCGTAAGGGCAAGCTGTCGGTGATCGGCAACGGCGTCGTGATCGATCCCTGGGCGCTCGCCGATGAGATCGCCAAGATCGAGAAGCTCGGCGTGAAGATCAGGCGCAACAATCTTCGCATCGCCGAGAACGCCACTCTGATCCTGCCGCTGCACCGCGAGCTCGACGCGCTTCGCGAGGCTGAGGCTGGCGCTGGACGCATCGGTACGACCAAGCGGGGCATCGGGCCGGCATATGAGGATAAGGTGGGACGGCGCGCCGTGCGCGTGATGGACTTGCAGGATCTGCCAAGTCTCAAGCCCAAGATCGAGCGCATCCTCAGCCATCATAATCCGCTCCGCCGCGGGCTTGGCCAGCCTGAGATCAGCGCCGATACGCTGTGCGACGAGCTCACCGCCATTGCGCCCAAGGTCCTGCCTTACGTCGATACAGTTTGGGCTCTGCTCGATGCCAAGCGCCGCCAGGGCAAGCGCATCTTGTTCGAGGGCGCGCAGGGGGCGCTGCTCGACATCGATCACGGCACCTATCCCTTCGTCACCTCATCGAATACCGTGGCGGCGCAGGCTGCTACCGGCTCTGGCCTCGGGCCTGGCGCGATCAATTACGTGCTCGGCATCACCAAGGCCTACACGACACGGGTGGGGGAGGGGCCTTTCCCCACCGAGCTCACGGACGAGACCGGCAAACTGCTCGGCGAGCGCGGCGCGGAGTTCGGCACGGTGACGGGACGGCCACGGCGCTGCGGCTGGTTCGATGCATGCCTAGTGCGCCAGACGCGCAAGGTTGGCGGTATCAACGGGATCGCGCTGACCAAGCTCGACGTGCTCGATCAACTGCCTGAGCTCAAGATCTGCGTAGGGTATCGGCTCGACGGCTTGCCGCTCGACCATTTGCCTGCGGCGCAAGGGGCGCAAGCTCGAGTCGAGCCGGTCTACGAAACGATGGAGGGGTGGACGGAGTCGACACGGGGCGCCCGCTCCTGGGCCGACCTTCCTGCACAATGCATCAAATACGTGCGGCGTCTCGAGGAGCTGATCGGAGCGCCGGTGGCGCTGCTTTCGACCAGTCCAAAGCGCGAGGACACCATCCTCGTGCATGATCCCTTCGTCGATTAGGGTTGTCGTCTTGCATCGGCCTTCACTCTTCTCTTGTCATTGCCCGGCTTGACCGGGCAATCCAGTATCCTCGGGCGTGCGTTTTAGCTGAGGTCAGTGGTTACTGGATTCCGCTTTCGCGGGAATGACAGCAGAGAGGTGAGGCGTGGCGGGTCAATATCCCTGGAAGGTGGCGTGGATTACCGGAGCGTCAGGCGCGATCTGCGGTGAAATCGCGCGGCGGCTCGCGGCGGCGGGTGTCGCCATCGCGGCCACCGCGCGTCCAAGCGAGAAGCTTGATCAGCTCGCCGCCTCCAGCGAGCGCATCAAGCCTTTTCCTGCCGATGTGCTGAAGCCAGATGAGCTGAAAACGTCAGTGTCTAAGATCGAGAGCGCGTTGGGGCCGATCGATCTGGCATTGCTGGGCGCCGGCATGTATGTCCCGTTCGATATCCGCAATATTGACCTCGACGGCTTCCACCGCACCATGGCCCTCAACGTGGATGGCGTGATCAACGCCGTCGCCGTCGTGCTGCCCAAGATGCTCGCGCGCAGTTCGGGACATATCGCCATCATGGGATCGCTGTTCGGCTATACTGGCTGGCCCGAAAACGGGAGCTACGGCGCGAGCAAGGCTGCGGTGATCAATCTCGCAGAGAGTCTTAAACTCGAGTTGGAAGGGACCGGCGTCGCCGTGACCATCATCAATCCGGGCTTCGTCGATACGCCGCTCAATGCCTCCTACGACCCGAAGAAGAAGCTCTACGTCATGAGCAAAGAACGTTGCGCGCGCAAGACTTTGGAGAAGCTGTCGCGCAAACCCTACGAAATCGCCTTCCCGCCGCAGGTCGAAGGCTTCTTGAAGACCGTGCGCTCATTGCCCCGCGCCATCTCGTTCCCGCTCATCCGCTGGTTCACCAAAACAATGCAGCGGTAGTTGGCGAAAGATTCGATTTTGGTTGAGGGTTAGCTCAACAGCTCGCGAAAATAAGAATCCAGCATTCGGTCGTTGGGGTCGGTCGCTTTTCGCCGCGCAGCGAATTGCTGAAGCCTCACGCCAAAGGCGCGACGCGCCTGCTCGCGCGTCAGGAATGGAGTCTGGTTGAACAGAGGTACGCCGCGCCGCTCGCTGCAAAACTCGTTGTAGTGGTGCAGGAACTCTTCCCACTCAGGCCCGCCGGTCGAAGCTGGGTCGATGCTCAGCGTCGCCCCCTCCCAGCTATAGGAGAGCAGGGCCTCGACGTCGCGCCCGATGGCATAGCCGACGGTCGGCAGGTTGCAGCGGTAGCCGGTCTTTGCCTCAAAGGCGATGCAGAAATTGCAATATTCGTCGAGAACGTCGAAGAAGCCGCCCTCGCGAAACGACCACATGCTGAACAGATATTTGTTCGGCCCGGGATCGCGTTTGTAGTTGATGATCTGGGCGTGCGGCCAGGTAGAGTCGCTGCGCACGATGAAAACGAGCGCCTGGCGCAGCAGGAAGAAGTGCAGCTTGTCGGCGAGCGCGCGCAACTGGCGATTACTTGTCGTCCTTTCGATCCATAGCGTGACGGCAGGCCCATATTTGCGCCAGAAGCGGTTGCGGTAGACCCAGCGGTAGCGCGAGCTCGGCTTCGCCTCGGGATTGTCCTTGCGCAGCTCGACCAGTACGCGCTTCACGTAGGGGAAGATGTAATACATCACGGCGAATCCGCGCGCTTTGTAGATCGGGTAGTAGCGCCGGAAATTGTCGAGGGAGAGCGAATAGTGGCGCACCGAGAGCGCCGTCGTCGGCCTCACCCTGATAGTCACCTCGTACACGATGCCCATCAGTCCGTAGCTCGAGCGGATGATCTGCATCTCCTCCGGGTTGTCGCGCTCGTTGATTTCGCGGAGCTTGCCCTGCGGTGTGACCAGCCGCACCGCGGTGACGTAGGAGCTGACTTGGCCGAAGCCTCCGGGGAAGGAGCTGTCCTTGGTGGCGGCGGTCGCCATGGCGCCCAAGGTGACGTTGCCGATCTCGGTCGTGACATGAAATTGAAGCCCGCGATCCTTCAGCGCATCGGACACCACGATATAGGTTGCGCCCGCCTCGACAGTCACCGTGTCATCGGTGAAGTGGAGGATGCGGTTCATCTTGGTCATGTCGACTATGGTGCCGCCGTCGTCGCCGTTCATGCGTGCGGTGGAATGCATCGAGCCGGCGGGGCGGACGGGCGAGGGGAAGCGCACCTCGTCGGTCAGGATCTCAACCAGGTCTTCGGCGCTCTCTGGCGCGGCTATCACCTTGGGGTGATAGGTCCAGGTTCCGTCCCAGCTCTTGATCGCGACATCACGCTTGATGTCCATGAATTCCCCCGAACGCCCTTTGGGGCGTCAGACCATAAAGGAAAGCGTCGGTAAATAAAGGGCTCCCGCCGCTTAGGGACACCCGGATTTATGCTTGCGCCAGCCGCGATTTGACACGGTCGAAACAGGCTAGGAAGCGGTTCCGAGTGGGTTGAACTCGCCATCCTGGGGTGCTTAGGTCTGGCTGAGGCATGGCGGGCAAGGAGAGGGATGGTCGAGCGTTATTGTATCATCGGCGCAGGGGCCTGCGGCTTGGCGGTCGCCAAGACCTTTGCCGAACGCGGCATCCCCTTCGATTGCTTCGAGGCGCTGTCCGATGTCGGCGGCATCTGGAATCCCGAAAGCCCGCACGTTGTCTATGGCTCGACCTTCCTCAACTCCTCGAAGAAGCTCTCGCGCTATCCCGATTTCCAGATGCCGGAAGAGTGGCCACATTATTTGAGCCGGGCGCAGGCACAGGACTATCTGCGTGCCTATGCCAAAGAGTTTGGACTCTATCCCCTGATCAGCTTCAACAAGCGCGTAACGCGCGCCGAGCACTCGGACAAAGGCTGGCGCATCACCATCGAAGGCGAGAGCGCGCCGCGCCCTTATGCCGGGCTCATCGTCGCCAACGGCCATCACTGGCAGCCCAATGTTCCAACCTATCCCGGCGAGTTCGCAGGAGAGGCTCTTCATTCCCACGACGTGAAGTCGAAAGAGCAGCTCAAGGGCAAGCGCGTGCTAGTGGTGGGAGCCGGTAACTCAGCCGTCGACATTCTCGATGATGCAGCCTCCGACGCCGTGCGCGCGGTGCATTCGATGCGCCGTAGCTACTACTTTTTTCCCAAGATCGTGATCGGCAAACCGACGGACACTTTCGTCGACCTCACCAGCCGCTGGCCGGTGCCGCGCGCCGTGATGCGCAAGCTCTACTGGTGGGGATTGAGGATCGTGGTCGGCTCGCATTGGCGCTACGGATTGCCTGCGCCGGACCACAAGCTGTTCGAGGCGCATCCCACTGCCTGCACCGTCTATCTCGATCACATCGTGCACGGCCGCATCGTGACCAAGCCCGGCATCGAGCGCTTTGACGGGAAGCGCGTCATCTTCACCGATGGAAGCGAGGAGGAGATCGACCTTCTCGTATGGGCGACCGGCTTCAGGGTGAGCTTCCCGTTCATGGACCCGTCCTATATTCTCGACGAGAAGGGCCGCTCCAAGCTGTTCATCCATAGCTTCCATCGCGAGCTCGACGATCTTTTCGTCGTCGGGTTGTTCGAGCCGGCGGAGGGCGGCGTGTGGCAGCTTGCGGATTACCAGGCGCGGCTGATCGCAAGCTTCATCGTGGCCAAGGCGCGCCATCCGAAGCGCGCCTCATGGTTCAAGGCGCTCAAGGCACGCACCACCCCCGATATCGGGCATGGCCTCAAGTGGAAGGACACGCCCTGGCACAGATTCGAGATCCAGCATTACCGCTTCCGCAAATACATGAAGCGGCTGCTCAAAAAGTTCGGCGCCTCCGCCGAGCTTCCGTATACGGGCTCCACCGCTTGCCGCCAAGCGCTCAAACTCGCCTCCTGAGGTCCAACATCCATGCGACACGCAAGTTAAGGAGCGACCGGCCCGATCGATGCGCTCGCGCTGCCCTTGATGCTGTAACTTGGGCCCGACGAGGAAGGGATTATCGTTGCGCTTGCGTCCTTGCGGTAGGTGTTGGGTCCCGTTGCTGTGCAGTTGAGTGTTTTGAAAGACCTGCGGTAAAGTGGTCGAACCAAGCACCGTCTTGACGCTCACCTTCGTGGTTTTATCGGCGATTTGGTAAAGCCACGTCACCTTGACGTTCTTGGCTGGGCATTCGGTGTCGGAGTCCGCTATCCAAAAGTCGAATTGCACGTTTGGAGGAGACTTAAATGCGCCCGAGCCCGAAGATCGTGACCGGAGGCTTGCTGAACGTAGCTAAGCAAGGGCCGGTCGTGAGCGGCCCTTGTATGGACTGATTGCCAGCCGCAGCGTGTTCGGCAAAAAGGGCGGTTGCGGCCGCCGCCAATAGAAAGAGGTTGCCTGAAATCGTTATGCGGGATTTGCGTGACATGATGCTTGCTCCTGGTTCTGTGCTGGGACCAATTTCCCGGCAAGAGCAGCATCGCGCAGCTGACTTGAACTCTGCCTGAAGGCTTCATTTCGCAATTGTTCAGGAATAGCGCTCCGGCGCCGAAATCGCCTATCCGTGAGCACGCCGCTCGATCTCCTCTTAGAGAAAGGCGAAGGCGAGCGCGACGAGGATGCGATAGATGCCGAACGGAATGAAGGTGTTGGTGCGGACGTAGGCGAGCAGGAATTTCGCGGCGACAATGGCGACAAGGAACGAGGCGATGAAGCCTGCCGCCAAAACTCCGAATTCCTGCGGCGCAAAAGTAGCAGCATTCTTGTAGAGGTCGTACAGCGTGGCGGCGAGCATGGTGGGCACCGCGAGCAGGAAAGAGAATTCCACGATAGTGCTCCGCGACAGGCCCAGAATGAGGCCGCCGACGATAGTCGCTCCGGCGCGCGACACGCCCGGGATCATGGAGATGGACTGGAACAGGCCGATGAGCGCCGCCTGCTTATAGGAGATCGCGTTGACATCGGCGATCGCGTCATCGGCCTCTTTGTGCAGGAGCTCGAAGACGATCAGCACGACACCCCCAAGGCCGAGGGACCAGAGCACGATGGCGTCGCTACCGAGCAAATAGGTTTTCACCACGTGATAAAGAGC
>Ga0157372_10000974_pt1 | contig 31252 bp, 29 predicted proteins | sample C55metaG_FD_115307 | JGI IMG/M metagenome (GOLD analysis project Ga0157372, IMG submission 115307) | Corn rhizosphere microbial communities from Kellogg Biological Station, Michigan, USA - C5-5 metaG | ecosystem: Host-associated > Plants > Roots > Rhizosphere > Soil | place: USA: Michigan...
CATGATTCAGCCACGCAGAATTCGCCTGGCCAAACCGCGCATTTCATACCGGTTCCGAGTCGCCGCCTAGAAAACGCTTTCCGAAGAGCCGGTGGCAAGGTTCCGTCGGGTACGGTTCCGGCAAATACAGTCAAGTCATTTGGTATCAGCAATGTATAGTCACCGTACAGTACTGCATTTTGGCGCTCTTGCCGGTACCGCGGTCAGGCTGGCCGCTCCTCGGCGAAAAACGCAAAAAAAAGCGAGCCGATGCGTTCGCCCCGCTCCGGGCAGAAATTTTGGTAGAAACGGTCGGGGCGATCGGATTCGAACCAACGCCCCCTGCTCCCGAAGCAGATTCCGGCGCGTATTGAATTTTGTTGAAATTTGTGGCCTGCAACTGCTTTCAATGGAAATGGTTGCCGCCGAGCCTTTCCGGCTTGGTAAGAGTTGGTGCTGTTCGAGGCTTTGACCGCTACGTTCTTGCTACAGAGTGCCGCTCGCCCGCGAATTCAAGGGCACAGTCCGTCCGAACACGAAACGGGGCGGACGAGTCCTAGATTCACCCAAATGAGGTATCTGGCTTTAGGGCGATGGAGGACCGGCTGCGAGCGCAAAATTGTCTTATCGCGTCGGCGTTGCTGTCGACCGTGCCAGCAAATCTGTACATCGCAAATAACAACAACTCTGTCATTCGCAAAGTCGGCTATGTGCCAGCCGGAGCGCACCTCACCTTCGGCAGCCAATAGGTCATCGCAAGCACCAGCAGCCGGAGGCGGACCAGGAATGGTGTGGGTGAACTTTCACGCCAAGGTTTACCAGTGTGCGGGAACGCGATTCTATGGGACAAAGAATGGCAAAGATACGACTGAGGCGGATGCTACTGCCATGGGAGCGGGGCCGGATCATGGGATAGAGTACTGTGGCACAACCCGAAACGGAGTCTACACACAGTATGTGTCTTGAAAGGGAGGGACCGCCAAGCGCCGTCAGATTCTGCTCTAGCGAGCTAATAAAGTCTGTTTCCCACCAGCGATATTGATGGATCAGAACCGCCGATCGCGGAGCAACTACAAGTTCGCCAAATGCGAGTGCCGCAATCGAAAGTGCTGTTATGTATTTCCGTCGCCGTGCGATGTCGTTCAGGTTCAAATTCCGGCCCCCCCTGGCTGATTGCACGGTCAAAGTCAATAGCCATCAACGGCAGCAAGAAGCTTAGTAGCGGATACCGATAATAAGGGAGAGCCCGCGCCTGCATTATGCAATCCGCCAGGCCGAACAGTGCACCTAGAGGAGCATCGTATGTTCCCAATCCCGAAGCCAGTGGCGATCTGCGAATTGAATAATTTGAAAGACAAGCCAGATATAGACCATCAGCAATACTGGCGAGACACTATGGACCAAAATGTAGCTAAGCGGGCGATGCCCAAGACTGGCATAGTATGGCACTATATCTCGGAACCCGTTCAGGAATGCGCCCAAACGCCTGCTCGCGTATAAGGAATATGATCGAGGTAACAGGTGCGATCAGAAATCCCAGTGAGGCTGACGCGAAAGATGGGAACCATCGAACCTGTCTTTTGTGATAAACGAAGCAGGCGAATAGCAGCTGCGCGAGGCTGAGCGGTAGAGGAGTCGGCTTGATCGTGAAGGCAGCTCCTGAGAATAGCCCGAATGCAGGGGCGCACAACGGCGAATTCCTTCTGACCGCCACGCGGAGGAGAGCAGTGGCTCCGAGCAGCAGCACAGCTACGGCGAAGTCCCGCTGTCCACCACCCTGCTCCAGTCCATGGCGTCCGTGAATCAGAATGAATAGGCACGCGGAAAAAATCCCAGGCGTCCGAGTTCTGCCCGGTACTCGTGAATCTGAAACTCCGTTGCAAAAAACTTCGGCGGTCCGCGTGACAACAAAGAATGAGACGCTCGCGAAGGCCAGCAGGGTGAAATCGTAAACTCGCCAGGCAACGCTGCTCGTGCCGAAGATCCACATCCCGACGAGCTCGATCAGGTACGCACCTGGAAACTGCTGGTCGATTATGTCGCGGTAGGCGCCCAACCTTTGCGGATCAGGAATGCGACGTAGTGAATAGAGGACGCGTCGCCGACGAGCGGCCAATGCCAACTCCAGGTAAAAAAGGAGAACGGCGGAACCGACAACACACAAACCGAGTAGTCGATAGAACCACGGTAGGATCAGAACCCACTCTGTGCGCCACGACATGGTCTGCTAGGCGTTCGATTCCACAGCAACTTTGTCGGTTGATTCCATCAATCACCTCTTTGGTCTGGCAGATCGCTTCATGCGGCCCTTAGTTGCCTCGTTGCGAATGGGCACTATCGGCATCGACGAGCGTGTCAGAGCTCAATGAAGTGTCCGTACGACCTCTACCCATGACTCGTAAGGCCAAATTGACGGGCTGAATCGCATATCCATCGGCATCTTCTACCTGCAAGCACGTGCAGTGTATAGAGGGCCGCCGAAACGCGCTAGTCATTCTCGGCTGTGTGGGAGTGGTGGAGTGAGTTTCTGCGTGAACTCTTCCGGCTGCCCAGCGAAAATGCCGCCGGGAGAGATTGCGTTTACGCGAACCTTTTTCTCTGCTCGGATGCAAGTTCCTACATGACTGGGCAAAACCTGATCGTCGATGGCGGTCGGACCGTTCTTTGAACGACTGCGCTCCCTTGAATGCTGGGTGGCACAATCGCGGCGGCCTCGAAGAAGATGCCCGGCACAAGACGGTTCGGCTCCGCGCAGGCTATATAGCATCGGAGCCGAAATGACGCGCTCCAAGAGGGGGAGCAGCCCTGCCGGCTACTGTTTCGCTGAGAATGCCGGTTCGTTTGCGCACTTTCGGACTTGTAGATAGATGGGGTACTGCGCCTGTAATCCGATTAGAAGATGGCCAATCCAATTGCGCACGTTCACTGTCTGGATTAGTTTCAGAAGCCAGCCGATGTTGCCTTGCACAACCTCGTCTCAAAAACGAACGCTTTCGAAAGCCGAGAGAGAAATGCTTTCTCTCCTAATGAAATCTGATCAAGTTTATACACCTCACCAAGCTCCCGTATCTGCCGACGGCACCATTGCGGGTTGATTTTTGTTTGCAATGTTTGTGCAAACGCCGAATCTCGCCCGAACACATTCTTTACCCACCAGGGTAAGAGCGACTTCCATAGAATCGGCGGCTGAATCAGCATGTAATGGCCTTCAAAATACGAGAGATAATTCGGAAATTCCATATAGAGCTGCCCACCAGGCCGCAGCACGCGCAACGCCTCCCGAAGAACTTGCTCAGGATCCTGAGTATGCTCAAGAACATTTGCTGGATAAATTACATCGAAGCTGGAGTTCGGGAACGGTAACGATTCTCCGGTCTGCCGCAAACAGTTTTCTAGACGCGACGAAGCCTTAGCCAAAACCTACTCCACTCGGTTCCACGCCATAGCCATCAACTCCAAAATCCGCAATGCAGATCGCTAGGTTGGTTCCGAAACCGGAGCCTATCTCAAGCAGCTTCTTTCCGCGGAGTGGGATCTGGCGATCCAGTTCGGCAATCCGTCTGGCGGTTTTGCACAGGTCGAGGAAATCCGCCGCCGACACTTTCGGATCTGCGCACGCAATTGGCTCGAAGAATACACCCAATGATTCAACCGCGATGTCGAATACTTATTCAGGTACACGCACAGCTGTAGCGGTAGGCTCAGTCGACGCCGTTTGGCTCAGCGATTCAGCTCCCTTCAGTCCACGAATCTGTCCTCAAATTTATCTGACGCAAAGCTACGCGAAACCACATTACCCTTGCAGCTCACCGGTTTCCACCTTGGCCCGCTCACCCGAGAAAAGCTTGAGGCTGTCTGGCCCGAATCCTACTGCCGGGTGCGAATTACGTACCAATCGTCTCCGAAGCGGAAGCGCTTAAAATCGACCCTCTTCCACTCACCATCAGAAAGTTTGCGTATGATCAGCTTGTCGAGCTCCCTCTGTTTCGAGGGATTCCCGTGATTGAACGCCTTCTCCTGTTCACGAAGACTTCCCGTCTGTCGTTGATAGATGATCCATTCAGGCGGGGATGTTTGTAATTCTCCGATAAGCTTGTTCATGGTTGATATCGAAGTGATGTCGATGAAAGTCTGGACGTAACCATGCCAGGGCGGAGTGTCGCAGAAATAATTAGGATACGAAAACGGCAACGACAGCACATCCGAGCTGCCACCAATTCCGCCGATATCTGCACAGGTCGAAGTCATGAACTGTAGCAGGTCTGTTTGAATATACATCGGACCATAAACCGGATGCCAATACCATTGGCGGTTCACAAACATTGGTTGTCCATAAAAACTGTTCCAGGAGTACGGCACGTTCCATTTGTGAATTGTTCCGACTACGGCTCCCCAAAGCAGAATCGACAGGAAGGCTCCGTTCACCCATGCCCACTGTCTGCGGGTCGGTTGAAGCAGCGGCCACAGAAGCACTAATAGAACCATCTCCGCGTAGTAGCCTGACTGCGGTTTACCAGCAGCTGAACTGGCAATCGAAGCCAATTGACCCAGCGGAAATAGAATCAGGGCCTCCCGGGCATCCCAGTTCCTCTTGCCGGAACGAAAAACCGAAATCCCACACCGCACCGCCACGACGATCGAGAGTAGATAGGTGGCGACCACAATTGAGCAAGACGCCAAATCCATCAGCGCATGCTGCGGTATCTTCTGCTGGTCCAAAGTCGATGAGAGCGCAAAGATAGCCGGAGAGATCGCGAGCTGTATCAAGAAGATAATCCAAGGACCCTTCTTCCAGACGCGTTGAACCAAAGCTCCTATCAGCGAGAGAAAAATAACCGCCCGAAACAGCCACCGGATCCCGTGTCGCAAGCGTTCGGCGTTTACGAACAGGTGAAGCGGGTTCGAAAGGACAGTGGCGGTGCCCCCCTTGCTGCCCACTGCCCTAGTCAACGTACTGGCGAGATAAACAGAGAATGAATCGCCGGTGCACCTGATGATGGCAAGCCAGGCCAGCACAAACACAGCGGCAAACAGCCCGGTGATCAGCGCCTTTCGCTTGCGCGCAAGCAGTGGCAGGCATATCACGGTGGCAACAAACAGGGCCGCGCCATCGTTGATTCTGCTTGTCACGGCGAAAGCACAAAGCACGCCCATGGACGTCGATAGCCCTATTTGCCGCCGGGGCGCATCGGTTTTCGCTATCAGGAGGAGCAAGAGCAACGAGTACAGAACGAAACTTTCGGTGGTGACGTGATAGTCGTCAAAACGATAGGAGGACCCTGCGATCCAGAACACGAACGATCCGACTATCACAATTGCCTTCTGCCAGTCCGGCCAGTCCGACTGCCCCATTATCAGAAAAAGCCCAATGCATAAGACGAGCAGATGAATTACAGCCGGAATTTCGTATACGAGACATTTGGTTCCGAAGAGCCGCATCCATGCGTCCATCTCGAGAATCATGAGCGGTTGGAGAACCAAGTGCAAATCGCCGTACAACTTGAATCCACGATGCAGTAATTCGGCGTCCCAGAACCACGAAGCCTCGCCCGCGAACTGGTTATTTATGATCAGCGCCAAGCCAAGAAGCATGCAGAACAGAGTTGCCATAAACCGGCAGGCACTGCCAGACACGGCATTGAGAAGACGGCGAATCATACCGGATCGCCTGATCGACTCGGCTGTATGCGGAGTTGCAGCAGTCGGGTCGACTCCTGTGGCGACCTTAGACATGATCATCCAGATGGTCTCCGGGATTAGGAATTTGGATGTTGCGAACTGTCGTAGCGTGGTCTGAGGCACTCAGTGTCAGGCCAACCTGCCGTTCAGAAGATAAGCATACCTTCAATTGACTACAGGACCTCAGAACGCCAACCTTGCCACAATTGTAGAGCTTCGCTGCGTCTAACCTGTACCTGACCAATCCTTCAGGAGTGCCCGTCGCATAAGCATCAAGACCCTTTCCATTTTTACGCCCTGCTACAACGAAGAGGCCAGCGTTTTGAAGTTTTTCGTTGGAGTACGCTCGTCATTCAAACACTTCTTAATATCCTCCCGCATTTCACACAGCCGCCAGCCTCACCTATTGACGAGCCCGATACGATTAAAGAGAAGCTAAAGAGCGTCGTGCGAACCCTCCAGGTCCCAGTGAATTTTGCTCACGGGGTTGTTATCGCAGGAGTTCATCACCTCCCCAAGCCCAGACCTCGCACATCTCGAAGTGCGGCTTCGCCTGATCTTCGTTCAGATCGTACTTCGCCTTCCGCACCTGCTCGGCGTAGAAGTTCCAATCCCATGGCTCCAGTTTGAAACCGCCGTTCTGCTTGTCGATGAGGGGCTTCGGCTCCTCAGCCCGCAACTCCGCCAGCGTCGCTGCGCCTGCCAATTTAAAATCCGATATCGAAGTGCAGCAGGTGCCTTGCTTTTCAGAACTGGAAGTAGAGGAATGTCGAACTGGCCGTGGAATAGAACATGCTAACTGCGAAAGTACAAGCAGTTGCCGCCCACCAGCCCAGGTTGGGTGACCAGCGCAACGAGGGGAGCAATTTCCAGTTCGGAAGCTCATTCTCTTCCCGCTGCCCTAGAACTTCCTGAGTGTTCGGCATGGTCCAGCAGAACGCGAACAGGCCGGCAAGCAGAAGATAATGACTGACTGGCCAAGAATGCCCCAACCCGTGGTGGCCGCCCATGTCGCCCAGGACAGTGAAGACGTCATGAAACGAATTCGCACGGAAGAAGACCTGCGCAAGGAGGACTGCCGAGTAGGTGATTACAACTCCCACCGGCACTGTCATCAGTTTGCGGAGACGGCTTTGAGGAGGAACAAAAATACGCCACGCGTGATTAACAGCCAGGTATACGCCGTGGAGCAGGCCGAAAACGAGAAACTGAATGCCTGCTCCATGCCATACTCCGACGAGCAACATGGTGATGGTCGTGGGGAATGCCACCATCTGCGTGAAACCTTCAAACGTCGCCTGCGCCTTCTTCGATACTTTCTTACCCTTATCCAGGCGGCTCCGGCTTATGCGGAACTGAATCGGGGCATAGACGTAATCAAGGATGTAGCGCGTCAGCGTCATATGCCAGCGCTGCCAGAAGTCGATGATGTTATCTGCCTTATATGGCGAGTTGAAGTTCAGTGGGAACCGTATCGAGAACATCCGAGCCAATCCCACTGCCATATCCGAGTACCCGGAAAAGTCAAAGTAGAGCTGCATGGAGTACATCAACACTCCACGCCACGCCGTCGCCGCATCCATACCATGCGGGTTTGAAAAGAACGAATCCGCGAAGGGAGCAATGCGGTCCGCCACCATGACCTTCTTACACATGCCCATCGCGAACCAAGTGACTCCAAGTGCGAGATCGTCGAAGTTGAGCTTGAAGCGTCCTTCGCGCCGGAACTGCGGCATCATCTCTTTGTGGTGGATGATGGGCCCTGCGATCAGATGCGGGAAGTAAGTAACGAAAAGCGCGTAGTTCAAGACGGTTTCCCGTTGAGCTACGCCCTGCTTGAGGTCAATCAGGTATGAAATCTGGGTAAATGTGAAGAACGAGATCCCGAGCGGCAGGACGACCGAGCCCCAATGTCTGTGGGTAACTCCTGTTTCGGTGAAGAAATTCAGCAAGGGGAACAGGTACTTGTAATAGCACAGAGCTCCTAAATTCGTGAGAATCCCGGCAGTCAACCAGAAAGTCTGCAGCTTGGGCCGCTTCGATGATTCGGCAATTAATATCGAGAACATGTGGTTGACCAGGATCGACGCGATCAACAACAAGACATAGTGCGTATTCCAATGGGCATAAAACCAAACAGATGCTGCCACGAGGAAGCAAATAGCACAGCGCCGACCCGCATAACCCGCGATCTGAAAGCCAATCAAGGTCAGCGGAAGAAAAAGAAGGTAAAACTCAGGCGTGCTAAAGCTCATTTGGAAGCTCCTGCCGAAGCATTGTGCTTCTTCTGTTCGAGCGCGAGTATCTGGTGAGCGGCTTCGACTGAGATGTGGGTTCCTCCCTCCGGCGTGAAGTGCACATCGCCCTCGTTGAACTCAGAGATCGGCATCACCTCGAACCGGTTGTCGTGCAGGCCTTCGGATTTCGTTCGATAGACATCCTTAGTAACATCACAATCCGGCACGGGAGCCATATTGATGATTACGGTGGTCCCATCTACTCCGTAAGTGCGACGCATCTCGTCAACATTCGCAGCATCGTATTGAACATCTGCAGGGTTGATGTGATAGGCAGTTCGCACGCAGTGATCCTCAGCCGGCAACGGATAGGGCCACACGCCGCCATGTTCCGCCCGCTGCTTGCGGGCGTCCACCACATGCTTGCGGAAACCCGGCAGCTGCCCCACCAGCTCTTGCACAAGCTGTCGTCCGACCCAGAAATCGAAGTTCAGTAACCATTGCTTGTGATGCCATAGAGTCCGGTAGTTCGCACGGTTGCGATCATATTGCAACAGGTACAGCATGCCCTCCGGGTAATAATCCGTGAAGGCAGGTATGGAGGGCCTGAACATGCTTGGTGTGTACATCGTAAGCAGATATTTCGGCCGCCTGTTGTGCTTGAGATAGGAGTCCAATGGAAAGTTGCTGCCGACGATATCCTGAATGGTTGTTCCTTCTGAGATGTTGCAGGTCTTGAACCCGGTGATCTTCTCAATCACCTGCGGATGAAGCCCGGTCAGCGAGGATGAATCTCCATAAATCAGGACATCGCAGTCCGCATGCTCCAGACGCAGACTATAACCGGACTGATACATGCCTGGATAAGCATCGTGAGTAAGGAACCACGGCGTGGCCGCCAGGACGAATACCAATGCGAGGACGCAAACCTGGACGGCGCAAAAGCCGACTACGTAATAAATGCAGTGCCTGCGCTCTGGAAGCCTCGGCGGAGCCTCTTGTGACCGATCCCTTCCATCCATCGGATATGCTACCGTCGCTGCTTCGACAGAGCCAATTTGGTACGTACCTCGCAGCACGGCTGCCTCCAAATCGCCAAAGTGATTTCTTAGGGGCGTACTCTTTCTTAACCTCGGGCTAGCTCACCATTCCCGCAGCAATTGGAAGTACAGTTCCGTGAATGAAATCACTTGCAGGAGTCAAAAAGAGCTCAAGCGCTCCTAGTAAATCTGCCGGTTCTGCATTTCTTCCAAGTGGATTCGCGGATGCCGACATCTGGATTGCGAGATCGCCCAACTCGTCGAGGAAATGAGTCTCTACCATGCTGGGGGAGATTGCGTTGATGCGAACCGTGGTGCTTACGTAATCCGCGGCGATTGCGCGCATCAATCCAAGCTGCGCGTACTTTGTTACAACATAGGGAACCATAAACTTAGGTGGAACGCCGTGCACGACACTGGAAAGAACAAACACCACACGAGCACGTGGCAACTTCGCCATTTTCGGCAGAAAACGCTGGAGTAGTTCGAAAGCACATCGGACTTGGATCGTGAAATCGTCCTCCAGCCGTTTCCATTGCGCTTTATGAAATTTTTCGTACTTCAACTTCATTGCGGGCAGGTGAACGATAGCTGCCGGTGTGCCAAGCACGCTCACCTCATCCGCAAAAGCACTAACTCCGTTTGGGTCAGACAAATCTGCTTGCAATGGAGTGATCCGGCCCGGAAATTCTTTGTTTAGATCGTAAATCCGTTCGCTGGAACGATACGAATGCAGACCCAGATGAGCATTGGAAGTCACGAGCATCCTGCGGGTCAGGGCTATACCGATATCGGAGGAAGCGCCGGTGATAAGAATTGGTCCATTGAACTCAGGCATTTCGTTAGTCATGGAAGCCCACCTTGATGATCGACTTCGAAACGAGTTTACCGTCGTTCCGTCGAACCTTAGCTCTCATTTCGAACCGCCGGTAAGCCTCGTTGATGAAGGACACTTCGCCCTCCACACGCAGAAGGTCGCCGGGAAAACAGGGATGATTAAAATCAATATCAATGCCTTGCAGAAGAGCATACTTGCCCGGTAGGTACATACCGGCGAGACGCGAATAGAGCGACGAGGTCATCAGGCCGAAAACGACCGGCGAGGGAAACCCACAGCCGGCGGCATACTCAGAATCCACATGCAGCGGATTGTGATCACCGGAAAGTTCGGCGAAGTTGCGCATGTGTTCGCTCGTAAACGAAGCATCAAATTGCGCCTTCATCCCGATTTGAATGTCTTCAAATCTGTATTCGTTCATAAGGGAGCATTTTCAGGCGGGAGCTTCTGGGCTATCAAATCGCACATGTCTCCTACGTTCTTTAGTTCCTGAAGTTCCCCAAGTGCAAACTTCACCCTAAACTGCTTTTCGGTAGCCGTGACCAGGTTGATATGTGCAAGAGAGTCCCAGTCCTCAACGCTGCTGGCATTTGATTCGCGAGTGATCACCAGGTCGGGTTGGTCAAGAACGTCCCGGAAGATGGGTTGAAGCTTCTTAAGAATCTCTTCGCTCGTCATGGAATCGCATTCACCTGTTGGATTGAGATATGAGTATTCCTTTTCTTATAGTCGTCCAAAGCCAAGGACCATCTAGTAATTCTATCTTCTTCGCTGCCCAATTTTATGAAACTCAGCTTCTCGTAGTGGTCGGCGACCATGCCATTTTTCTTTGTAGGGATATAGACGCCCAGCAGCGTTCGGACGCCGACGGCCTTAGCCTCATCCACAATCGCGTCCAGCATAGCCAGTTCCATATCTCGCTTCAGCACGCGACAGCTCATCAGCCACAGGTCGAGGTGCAGCACCGTGCCTTCCCGGCGCCCCAGCACAATCGAAATCAAGCCGTTATCACCGAACCGGTCACTCAACCTGCCATAGATTCCGATGTAGTTCGGATCAGACGCGATCGTTTCCAGCTCCGACAGCGTATAACGCTTGGTAGTCAGATTGAACTGGTTAGTCTTGTTGATCAGCTGTGCGATGCGGTCCATGTACACCGGCCGGAAGCGTCCGATCTCGGCCACCATCTCCAGCGAGTGAAGATACTCGCCGTAGGTCGCAAACCTCGACTCTGCTTTCGTGCGTTGCGCGTTGGAATGATACAGCGTCGCGCGCGCCAGATCCTCGGCTGAGATCGTTATCTCCTCGAAATACCTGCCGCGATCGACCACTTCAGCGAAGTGTGAAATGCCTGCCCCTACGTTCGGCACCGCAACCTCCGGCACCTGCGCCTCGACGATGGCGCGCTCCGCGGGGTTGTCATCGACAAACACGAAGCTGTCCACGCCCACATTCAGCTCGCGTGCGATGGCCAGGATATTTTCGTGCTTCGGCTCCCAGTTTGCCTTGAAACAGGAGAAGTCGCTCAGGCGTAGCACGGAGTCCGGGTGCTCAAAGCCCTGCTTCGCGATCTCCTCGTTGTTCTTGGAGCACACGGCCAGCAGCACGCCGCGCCGCTGTAACGAGAGGCAGTACTCCTGGAACGCGGTATAGGCCTCGCCGATCGGTGTTTCGCGCCCAATCTGGATCTTGTCCGCGCCCTCGTCGCCAATCACACCGCCCCACAGGGTATTGTCGAGGTCCAGGACCAGCACCTTTCGGGTCTTGCCATAGATCGCACGCACAAGCGAGGTGAGGGAGCGCGCCAACGCGACGCTGCCCTCAGGCGTCACGTGCACCTTGTAGCTGAAGTAGCGCTCATGATCGAACCACTGCTCCAGCCCGATTCGCGCCGAGAGAGTGTGGACATCCTGCAAAATCAGACGCGGGTCGGACTCCGCCGCTCGCGCGAAGGCCGCATTCAGCTCCTGCACAAAGCGGGTCGCGCCGCCAGCGGCCACTACGTCGTAGTTGCCTAACAGGGCATAGGGAGGCAGCTCGAAGTTGTTCTGGATGATCTGCGCAGAGAGCTTCTCCTTCAGGACGGTCCAGATCCGTTGATAACGTGCAAACTCCAAATCAACATGTCTTTGCAGTTCGGCAGCTGTCGCACTGACGGGCGGGAGGTGCTGCAGATTCCGCACCGAGGTATGGACATAGACAATATCCGGCGCAAATCCGACGAGCGCCGCGGGGTCCACCACTGCATCCTCGTAGTAGCGACCGTACTCGGACTGATGGAATGTCGGCTGGAAGCCGGAGGCGAGCAGATACAGCTCCAGAAGATCGACCACTTCGTTTGTGGTCGAGCCACCCAGCACTGCGATTCGCACAGGCTGCAGACCTTCCGCAGCGGAAAGCTGCCGCCGCAAGCCCTTTCGCTTCAATAAAAGTTGATCAATTGGAAGCTGAAAAATGTCCATGCAGAATAACTGTTCCCAATTCTAGCCGACCGAGATGCAGCGCGCCCACAGCAGCGATCGCGAAAAACTAGAAGAATTTTGCAAACCATTGAGAGATCATTTACGGCCCTGACGCTCGTCTTTCACACCAGCGGGAACACAGGTACCCTAGTTTCGACAGCAACGCGCAACCGGATAGCACCCAGAGAACTCTCACCGGGCAGTGAATTGGCAATCCACCATGTCCAACCTCGTTCTGTTCTCGCTCCTGCTGCTCCTGCTGTTGCTGCTTTTTGTTCGCGCTGCTTTCGCTGCTGTTCTTGTCGCTGCTCTCTAGCGGGGTAGCTACCTGATCAGTCCGGCCCCGTTCTTGAACGATCCCTGAACTGAGATTGTTTGAACCTTATAAACCGATTGGCGAAGGGACGATGAGGAGAAGCGAATCGGACTACAGGTACCACAGGTGCAGCTAACGCAATTCGATGAAAGCGCTAAACAGATCGTTGAAGCTTGGTTCTGGTCTTGCCCAGAGCTTGGGTGCTGACGCTGAACTCCCCGATTTGGTGGTCGTCGCAAAAGACGTGATCACCAATGACCAAAGTGCGACCGCTTTGTCCCGCACGGTCCCGATTAACTCGATGGCCAAAAGGTGCTCATGAGCGAGGGCCCGCTGGAATTTAGTGGCATCGCTCTATCACAGGAATTGCAGGCAATTTCAGTTGGTCATATCTTTTCCAGTAACGACGATTTGATCAAGCCGAGGCTCGTCCCAGTTGCCATCAGAATCCTTCTGGACCACTAGCTTCGCTGTAATCTGCTCGCCGGGACGTAGTTCGCCAACGATTCTCTTATCCTTCAGTTCGAAGTCCATGGCCTCGGCATCAGAGAAACCGGGCACCTTTTCATGATCGAGCAAAATCATCCCTCGGCCCGAATCGACGAGCAAGATTGTGCCGCGGATCGGGAATACTTGGGTTGTTTTTTCGATCCCCGAGACGGGAGAATTTTCATGGGCGCGTTGGCATCCGATGCTGAGACCGTGAATAAGGGGCAGCAGGCCGAGAGCAAGAAGATTACGTTGCAACCTATTTAATCTTCGCAAGCTTGCAGCCTCTCTCTGCGCCCGAGGTATTGCGCGCTTGAATATTCGAATATGTCCTCGGGCTCGCTGGCAGTTAACGAGGATAGTATACGTGTGTTCCTCACAAACTCTAGCTTACGGATGATCAGAGGCCAAGATCACTTCAATTGACACCGATCGACGGCGCCGCTCGGTGTGCAATATGAGACACCGGCATTTGCCAGCCTTACCACTATCGGCGCGGCGAGTCTCACCGGCGGCAATATGTAGCATGAAGTGGCGGTATCACGATCATTACCGTCGGAGTCGGAGACTTCATCCTCGCTTGGTATCCCGGTACTATACGGGAGTAACCGCAGACGGCGGCAGCGTAAGGGTTGGCAATCAAGTCGTTGTGACGGACTGTCGTTCGCCCATACACAATCACTTTGGGCCAATTTCCTTCTACGTCGCGAGTGCGGTTGGAGGTAGCGTGAGCTCCGTCGGTATTCACGATTGAAGCGGAAATAAGCTGATCGCAGCGACAACGTGAGCAGCGCAAACGCCAGCGTGAAGACTCCCGCGGTTGGCCCGACGACATTATCGCCGGGAATTTACTAGTGGGCGCAATCTTCCAGTTCGGCCAGCGTGGGATGACGTGTTCACAAATGCGAACCTCAACACAATACGTATAACGCGCTGGCATACTTAGACATTAAGCGCCCAACTCGTGCCGCCGACGTCAGCCACTGAGTGCGCGAAGGTATAACAGTATTCGGGGGGTCGAGATCGTAACCTGCTGCTTCAGGTTTGTGGGCAGGCGTCGCGCACCGAGCAGCCCGAGAGCGCACCATTCCCGATCTTGCAATCCCAGGCCGGCGGGGAGTTCGCCCGGCGGAGAGAAACGGGATGGGGTGCGAGCTGACTTCCGCCACGCAGATATCCATGCCAAACGAAAACCCGAAGGAAAATAGGTGGCCTTATGCCGCGTACAGAAACCCGGACCGTCACGGTGGAAACTTACAAAAACGGCGAGTGCACCGTCACCACCAAAGTGGTAAAGGTGGCAGACATACCACCTCAGCCCGACTTCTCCATGTGCGAACCGTGCCGCTGAGCGTCGAAAGGCACGCTGGCGCTGCAACGACTATAAACAACAGATGGAACTGTGCTCGCCATTCCTGGACAATGCGTTCGTCGGCTTACCGGTTCGTGGCTTTTGTGCATCGCACCCCGGTGTTCAGCAACAACAAGGTGATGAACGATTCGATGTTCAGCCTTCCTGCCCGTGCCAGCGTAAGTGCTTGATTTAACGTGCGAAGAGCAACAGCCACAAAGCCCTTGGAATCTAACTCTCTGCAGGAGTTGCTCTGAAAGGAGAAAGCGATGGTGGCGATGCAAGGTGGGAAAAGAGGAACTATTGCGGGACTGTTTGCGGCGTCGGTTCTGTGCCTTTCGTCGGTTGCGTTTGCACAATATGACAGAAACCCGAACCGCCCTCCCGATCCGAATGACGGGGTAAGCAGGCTTGTGCCCGGTACGGTCGTACCCGTGAGAACAAATGAGGCGATCGATGTCCGGAAGGGAGACTACCGCGTGTATCACGGCACCGTGGATCAAAATGTTCGTGGCGACGATGGCCGGCTGGCGATCCGGCGAGGATCACCTGTGGAACTGGTGGTCCGATTTGCTCCGGATAACGACTTGATTCTGGATCTGGATTCGATCACGACGAATGGTCAGCGCTATGCTGTGAAAGCGGATACGAAACGCGCGGAGTCCCAGCACGATAACAGCTTGGTGGGCGCGATCTTCAGCGCAGTCAGTGGCGGAGAGGTCCAGGGACAGGCGGTCAGAGTGCCCCCGAATACTGTCATTACCTTTCGTCTAATGCGGCCATTGGATGTGGGAGTACCCGACCGTGGCATCATGCGAGATGGGCGGCACTATCATGACTATGACCGCGACCGGTATGGCCAAGGGTGGTACCGCGAGCAAGACCAGAACGGAAGGGGCGGCCAGTATCCCAATGCTAACCCATACCCGAACCGTTAGACCGGACGTCTGTTAGTTGTCCTTTAGTCGGATGACCAGAAAGTCGGAAACCCACGAGAGCCGATTTTCTGGTGTCCGACTCGAGCTGCGACCGTATTTAGCTGCGGTCATATAGCGACAACCAGTCGCCAATTTCGAAGTTGTTCCGGACTGCGGGTGACTCGACCGCAACGATTCAGTTGATCTGGCTTTCGGTCCAGATGTGGAATGTTCCCAACACGAGGTCTGCGGGTTGCCTCTCTGCGGTGGAACGCATACTGATCAACTCCTCTGGGTAGTCTGGTTCATTCATGCGCTCATCTATTCGCTTTACGCCCTCCACCCCAAAAAGAATGTAATGGAGCGTGGGCACGATCCGCTCCACCCGCTCCATGAACTCACCTTCTGAATCCACCGAGGCTGCCACATTCACATACGCGCCCTTGCCATCATCTCCAAATCGCCTGAACGCTTTGCATTTCGGATCGGCGACTAGGCAAGCCATCCTATCCATACATCCATCTACGGCTTCTCCGCAATCACCTGACATTGTAAGAACCCATTCTGGGGGTGCCACGAACCCTTCGCTTATCCCAAACCGGGTTGCTTCCGGTTTGCCGATCAACCGCCCGGAATCATCACCACTGCACCGAATTCCGGCCACCGCCGACCGGTAGCCCTGTCGGTGTTCACAATACTGATGTAAGCGTTCGCAAGGATGCGCTCGGATCGTTGTGCCGGTTATCCCCTGGAATCGCCCTTTTTGCCTTGCACGCCGCTGCCAGGCGCACGTAGAATCCGCCGGAATTTGGTTATCGCTCACGCACGCTCTGAGGCGGTGTCCGCTGGCTTCGGCTTCGACTTCTACTCACACAACGCACGTTGTTTCCGCGCCCATGCGCTCCATGCATGGACTCGGTGTGTTCTCTGCCATTGCGGCCGCAGCCTGGCTGGGCGGCGCGGAGGCTCCCACCAAGCTGGTCACCGCGGGCTACACGCCGGTTGTCGTCTCGCTTTGTATGATCGTGGGTGTCTTCTTCGCGCGCTGGACGTTGCCCACTTTCCTGAAGGGAACTACCTATGTGTTGCACGATCTGCGCCGCAGGCCCCACCTGATTCCGTGGGCCATACTCGCGGGAGCCATTTGGGCGGTTGCAAATACGCTGACCATCGTGGCCGTCCGCGACGTCGGCCTGGCCATCGCCTTTCCGCTGTGGAACGTGAACTCAATCGTCGGCCTTTTCTGGGGTTGGCTGCTATTCGGCGAGCTGCACGGCGCGGATGCTAAAACCACAGCCCGCGTGGTGGGGGGAGCACTCGCGATCATGGCGGGTGCCTTCGTGCTAGCGCGCACCACGGCCGGCTCTGGTACCGTCTCTTCTGCGCGCGTCACGTCTGGCGTTGCAGCTGCGCTAGGGGCCGGGCTGCTGCTGGGCACGATGTACATCCCTTATCGCAAGGCATATCTATCCGGGCTGAACCCGCTTTCGTTCGTCACCATCTTCACGCTCGGCGAGCTGGCAGTCGTAACGACGCTGGCCTTCACGCTGCATAGTGGCGGCCCTTCGACGATGGAGCAGCTCCGCTCCGCGCGACCCTCCGTCCTTTGGCTCTTCCTGGGGGGCTTCTGCTGGGTGATCGGTGACATCTTCCAGCAGTACGGCACCAAGTACGTGGGTATCAGCCGCGCCATCCCGCTATCTAACACGAACCAGCTCTGGGGGTTGATCTGGGGTGCGCTGGTGTTCGGCGAGTTTGTGCACTTCACCCGCACAGCGCAGGCGATGATCTTCTGCGCGTCTGCGGTGATGATCCTGGGCGCGCTGGCCATCAGCTCCGCGGCGGCGCCGGAAGGCGAGCGCGACTCATGCCACCGTGCTATCGCGCGCGAGTGTACGCGCTATGACATGAATCTTGAAAAGACGCTTGCTGCGCAGTACGGCGAGGAGATCTCGGATGCCAAGCATCCTCGGCGCTGGTGGGATTGGCTTATCCTTGCGATCGCCCTCGGCGTTTTCGTACATTTCGCCGTTGACGCGCACACACCCCCCATGGCGATCCGCTATGGCTATGCTGCGCTGCTGACCGCCGTCATGCTCACGTTCCTCGTCGCCGGAGGATGGGTGCTGTGGAAGCGGACGCACTTCGCTTGAGCCGGCCAGCCCTTCATCCGACGGGCGAGTAGGTGCCCACACCGAAGTTATGAATGGGTTATTTCCGGTTAGCCGGTGATCCAACCGCAACGCTCATATACGAAGCACGCTGCGCGTCCGAATGTCGGATGCTCGTTGGCGCACTATAGGCTCGAGATCCGAAGCTACGACTTCGAAAAGCTCCTTGGCAGTTGCGACATCATCATCTCCCAACGGGCCATAAAGGATGCTCTGTAGAACTCGAAGCCCGTTCAAACGAACAGCCATATTGCTGTCCTCTGAGAACTCGCGAACCCACGGAAGCGCCCTGTAGTCAGCCATGCAGCCAAGCAGAAAAACGGCACTGCACGGGCGGTCGGTTTCTGGCTCCGATTGATAGATTTCCAGGCAGCGATTCATTGCGATTTGAGACTTTATGATCTGGAGAACCATCTCGGCAGTGAAGGCACCAGGACCAAGGGAGATGAAGTGATCAATTGCGTCACGAATGTTGCCCTCGCCTAAGAGGATTTTCAAGGCCCGCCTGCCTGTATCCATTCCGCAGCCTCTCTCTGTGCCGTCCAGGTTGAGAGCGCCAACCTTTGCTGCAATTGTTTGCCAGTCGATAGCCATAGAGGTCAATTGTCCCGCATTAAGATCGCAGCTCACTTCTTGGCTTTCGTTTCGGGCAGTTGGTCGCCAATCCGGACATTACTTCCAGGTTGCCGGTTAGTCGGCAACAATCCTTCCGGTACCGCTGCAAACATCGCAATCCGCAAACAGTTGCGTGTCTCCGTCCATTCCTGCAACCTTGAACCCCACTCCGTTCTCGTTCATCACAATTCCTGTTGCTGCACAGGACGAGCAGAGGCCTTTTAGGCGGCATAGGTCAGCGAAGGTGGATGGTCTACCCGCTTCGGCCGCACGCGTCCGCCATTCCTTTCCCTCGCGAATCAACTCAGCATCGAGGCTTCCCAAATATCGTTGCGGGGAAGGCTCATCCCATGGCCTTGGATTGAGCGGCATCAGAGCAACCTCGACCTCGCATTCAGCTCAAGTTTAATCGAGCTCTCGCCGCTCTGGGCGGTTGGTCCCGATACGGAGAACGCCAATGCACCAGAACCGGGTCACTTACATATCGTCGGGACTCGCGACCTGATGAGAGCGGCAGGAACTTCTGGTACGCTAGGATCGCATCTGAACCGAACTTGGATCGAGGGGACATGCGTACACGTGCTCTGGTTCTTGCGGGTGCTTTGATCGTGAGTGGTGCTATGCCGATGCGGGCGCAGATCAGTTCGCCCCCGCGCAAGGCATTTTTACTCCGGGCCAGACGACGCAGTTCGACACCGTGCGCACCTTTGTGGCACAGGTGACGCACCTGGCTCAGGCGAACTACTTCTTCTTCAGCTGGAGCGGAATGAAGCCTGACCGTGACGTAAAGGAATCGGCGCGATCACCACGAAGGACGAAGCAGTCGCTGCCCTAGAAGCATCGTTCCTCTACGCGCATAAAGCCATCGCGACCATCACAAACGAAAATGCGTTTGCCGCCATCAAGCCGGTGGATGGGTTCAGCACGCGGGTGACCATTGCGGCTTTCGCAGCGGCCCACGGGAACGATCACTACGGTCAAATGGTGGAGTATCTGCGAATGAACGGCATTGTGCCGCCGGCGAGCGCCAAGTAGAAGCGGACGCGGCTGGCCCACGGCTTACTGAGAGGTTCTTGCCGTATGGCCGGTGACTCGACTGAACGGCAGGGCGGGGCACGTTCGGACGGTTCCTATTCCTGATTGGGTAGTGGAGCAGTTGCGAACCTGGTGAATGCGGTTCGGGCGATTGCTAACCCGGACATTGCTTCCGGTTAGCCGGTGACTCGTCCACATGGGCCGCCTCCGAGAGGAACCGCCGGAACCCTGTCGATGAGTGACTCAACGATTTTATCGCTCATCGAGAAAACAAATTGCTCACGACAAGCGCATTTACGTTATCAAACCTACCTTGTCGCAGACTCAGACAAACAGACAGGCCTGGCACAGATGCATGCCAATCCTTGTATATTCGACGTCGGAAGGTTATGGGATTGTGATCAAGCCTTTGACCGTCACCGTGCTTCCATCATCTCTGCTGAGAGTCAAATCGTGCGCCCCGCTATTCAGAGCAGGTAGCGATACTGTGAGCGTGTTTTCGTCCACGAGCGTTGCGCTGGCGGGAGTAGAGTCCGCACTCACGGTGGTGTTGTTGTCAAAGCCGCTGCCGCGTAGCTGGATCGTACCGCCTGAAACAGGCTGAGCTGTACCCAGGTGCGCAACGGAAAGCGGCGCCTCGCCCAAGTCCACCACCGTCAGACCGGCATCGGTGAGCAGGAAGATCCTCCTTCCGCCCTCGTCAATGGCCATCGGATCGGCAACGTTCTGTACTGTCTGCGTTAGCGAGAAACGCATTCGTAGAGTGGCGGTTGCCGTATCGATAATCTCAAAGTATCCGGCGTGCGGTAGGTAGTAAAGGCCTCCCGACGCGTTGAGGTGTACTCCGCGCAGTTGCTGCGTACGGCTGCTTGACTGTGTCAACGCCGTTCCGTACAGCGCTGGAGGTTGCGCGATCTGCCCGAGAGGTCTGCCGGTCACGTCTGACAGACGCATGTCTCCGGAGATCAAGTTGCCGTCAGCGGAGATACTGCTGGAGTTACCGGCGATACTGCCGGCACCAGTGAATCCGGCGCTCGGAGAGAAGAGGCATACCGCGCCGTTGTTTCCAACGTTTACCACCGCCAGTGAGCCATCAGCATTACTCTGCGCTTGTGTAAGCCAGAAGTATGCGTAGCAGCTATAACCTACCGGATAGGCCGCTTGGGTATGCGCCTGAACATCGACAATGGCTGCCGCGCTACTTGTGCCGCACTGCTGCAGGTTCGACAGAGATGGAAGCACCAGAGCGCGGTTGTTCGAGAGCGCCGCAATCACGCCAGGTCCGGTCGTGCAAGTGGCCGAGGTACTGGACAGTGACGGGACAGCTATCGCGTAGCTCGAGGCCGGAGTGTTGAGGTTGAGGACAGCTACCGAACCATCAGAGAGGTTGCCTATGGTGAGGTAGGCGCCGTCTGTGCTCAGCGCGCCATCGCGCAGATCAAAGACATTGTTCACTGTTGGGACGATGATCGGTGACTGGAAGCTGCCGCTGTCTATGGCAAAAACGAGTACCGAATCCTTCAGGATGATGTACGCCCGTTTGCGAAACTTATCGTAGATCACCGAGGAAGCCGTGCCAGTGAAGCTGTAGTCTGTCACGCTGGAGGCGTAGAAAACCGCCTTGGGGAGCTTAGCGGTCCCGTTCGGAGTCTGAAGCTGAAGATCGGCATATCCGGGCTTTCCCGCGGGTAGCGTGAACTTCAGGTAGGTACTGGGAACAGCTTCTCCCGTCCACGCCGGATACTGGCCCACCGTGCTTGTGATGGTGGCGCTGTTGCCACCCACACTGATGGAGCCGCCCGAGGCGTCGGCTGGCAGGCCGAAGCCCGTCAGGGCAGAGACTGCGCCACCGGCGGGAGCTGAGCCGCCGTACAGCATTGTCTGGGCGTACGGGCCGTAAGAAAAACCCTGCGCTGCATATCCCAGCACGCCGTTCGGGAAGATCAGTTTGAGGTCCACCGGTCCGGGAGCTTCGGCCGCTGGAGAGGTAAGCGCCAGGCTGTTGATGGACAATGCCGTCGTGCCCCTTACATCTCCGAACCAGACATCCGGCTGGAGTGCGACGTAGCCGCTGGTGGGGAAGCTTGTGCCTCCGCTCAACGGACCTGCCTGAGGACTGAAGGAGGACGGAGTTCCTCCCGTGAGAGAGGTCGCGGTGCCATAGTCCTGGAAATAAGTGCTGTCCTCGAAGGCGACGCCATCGCTCTGAATACCAATCAGCATGCCGCTGGAGTCCGCATCGACGAGAGAAGTATTACCGCCGTAACCGCTGGTGAGAGGCGGTGTCGGCGATGTGATCGCGGGTGCCAATCCCAGCAGATTGCCGCTTGAGGCGTCGTAGGTGGCAACGAGCTGCGCGTTGGCTTTTGATCCGGTCTGGTAGAGGGTGCGCCCATCCTGGCTGAAAAGCCAGGTTTTCGGATAAAAGGAGGTCGATTCAATTGTTGACAAATCGCTCGAGTCCAGCGCCGGAGTCAAGGCACGCAGCGCCTGTCCTGTCCCACTCAGGAACTGGACACCTCGGACAGTTAACCCGTTGATGCTGGCGACGATTGTCGAGCCATCCGCATTGGAGGTGTACAGAACTCCGCAGTAGCTACTGCCCGTAAAGCCCGGGTCGATGGTGTAGCTCGCCGCAGAACTTGTAGCTGTGGAGTAGACATCAAGCACGCACCCGTTGGTAAATGCAGTTACCAGTCCGAATACCCTAGTGCCGTCGGGGCTGCGCAGCAGCCCGCTGCCCCCCATGTTCACCGCAGTCATTGATGCGGATCCGGGTGACCACACGTAGTCGCCCACTGGATTGCCCGAACTCGCCATGGCGACCAGAAGGAGTTTGCCATCCGCAAGCGCATAGATCTCGCTCACCGTCCAATCGGAGGCGGAGATCGTCGGCAGAGCATAATGGCGCATCGTGAACGCCGTTGTATCCATCGCGAAGATCTGCTGCGACTGTCCGGCAATCCATAAAGTGCCGCTATCCTGCGAGAGATTAATCATGCTTGGTGACGGCACGGGAATACTCCGCACGATGGCATGCGACACATTGCTGATGACATCAATCCTGTTCCAGACCTGATTTGCGGCATAGACCAGGTTATGCACTCGGTCGTAGACCACGCTGGTCGGCGTTGCCTGCATTGAGGTGAAGGCGGTGCGATTGTTAGGAATGGTTCCAGGTATTGGCGCTACGTTCAGCACGAACGCAACGCTTGCCGATGCGGACGATCCGTCTACCGTACCAACAACTGAGATCGGAACATTCTGACGTATCGGCGCATTCGCGGCAGCCGTAAGAGTAACGACGACGTTGTCGCCAGGTATTATGCTCGCTGGCAGAAAGCTCGCGGTCACACCTTGCGGTAGACCATTGGCGCTCAGCGTGATCTTAAAGTCCGGCGTTCCGCCGCTTCCGTAGTTCGGTCCCGAAGTGAGAGTGAAGCTGGTGCTGTGGCCGATTGGTACAGCCAGAGCATTGGTCAATGGGTTGGCAAAGAAGAACGACGGTGTGCCGCTTATCACTGTCACGGGGAGCGTGGCGTTCGCGTTAGCAGCTCCCGCGGTTGTAAGCCCAATCGAGTATGTACCCGTAGCGATTGACGGATCTGTTGCGACAAAGATGCGGGACGGCACCATGTAAGGCGCCGCTGAAGTCGCTATAAAGCCCACGGGCAAGGTCAGCCCCGTTATAGTCACCGTTCCCGAACCGAGTGTTGTGGTTGCGGCATCAATTCCCAAGACCGTTCCGGGATAAGAGGCGATCGAAGTCGGTGAAAAGCAGACTGAGCTCGTGGGAGACAGCGTGAAGGAGTCAGAAGCCAGGCCAGGAAGGTAAGTGGAGCCGATGACGAGCTGCGGATTGCTGATGACACCCAGATTCGCCGGCAGCGTTGCGAAGATGGTCGTCGTGCTGCCGCTGACGTTGGTCAGCTTGCCACCCCCCAAAGTAAGCACAATCCCGCCCACCGGAAAGTTCTGTCCGGTGATGATGAGCCGGATCTGCTGGCAGGAGGTTCCCATGATCGTCTCCTGCACCGATGTGATGGCCGGCTTCGTGCCATAGATCGGAAGAGACAATGTTCCGCTTGTGCCACCGCCCGGCGCCGGATTGGATACCTGTATCGTTGCGGCGCTTACGTTTGTAGGAATATCCGCTTTCAGCACCTGGACAGAGAGCTGCGTACTGCTGATGAAGGTTGTCGTGTAGGCAGCGCCATTCCACAGCACCCTGGAGTTCGGCTGGAAACCGGTCCCCTGCAAGGTAACAACCGTGCTCGCCGCAGTCAGGTAAATTGCAGCGGGCGACACGGAGGTGAGCACAGGTAAAGAGCTAGTGATTGTGAGCGAAGCAGAGCTGGAGGACCCTCCTCCCGGCCCCGGCGTAACTACCGCCACCTGGAAGACATGCGAGCTCGTCTGATCGGTTACCGAAAGAGCGGTGGCGAGCTGGGAGCTGCTTACAAAAGTAGTCGCCCGCACCACACCGTCGATTTGAATCACCGAAGACGCCACAAACCCGCTGCCAGTGACCGTAATGGGGAATACGTTCGTACCTCCGCTGGTCACTGTGGAGGGCGAGACTGTGATTGATCCGGGCGTGGGATTCAACACGGAAAAGGTTGCTGACGATGAAGTACCACCGCCGGGCGACGGATTGGACGCCGTAATCGCAAGCGAGCCAGCGGTGGCCAGGTCTGCCGCACCCAGGGACACAGTCGCTTGGGTCGCACTGTTGAAGGTCGTCGACCGCGCCGCGCCATTCACTTGCACGACCGTACCGCTGATGAATCCTGTTCCGGCTACTGTAACGTTTGTTGCGGCAGATCCCACACCTGCGGCAGAGGGATTGATGTTTGTAATAGCCGGCAGGGGATTTACCGCTGCGAGCGTGACTGTCGGGTCGGATGCTGTTGAGCCGGAATCGCTCACCGTAATGCTCAACGGGGCAGTGGTAGCAAACTGCCCCGCGGCTATCGTGGCCGTGACCTGAATCGCGCTGAAATAGGTCGTGGGCAGCGAGATTCCATTTACCGCCACAATCGTGTTTGCAGTGAAGCCGGTTCCGGTGACCGTCAGCGTAGCCGCCGTGCCCGCAGGAAATGAGGTTGGAGAGACGCTGCTTATGGACAAGGCAGCCTTCGGTAGTTGAGAACCCTCCCTTTCCCCTGTGCTACGGGCCGAAGAACAACCAAGCAGAGAACACACCAAGGCAACCGCGAGCAGGGCGGAGAAACGGGTCAAGCTCTTCATTGTCCAGCTAGTGGACCAGATTTGGGGACACCTTACAATGAAATTCTTGTCTCGGGCTTAGCATTGCGAACCCAGAGCTTCGCCCACGTGCACGAGGCCGGATTTAGCTGTCGTTAACATGACAAGCTATCTGAAAGGCAAGACGTCAGTAGCTGCGGTTCTACCCCTCCGCGTCCAATCACCGGATCAAAAAGTGTTTCCGTACTGAGCATTGTAGTGCGGCGGTATGAGGCTTTTAGACCTTTAGCGCGGATATCGAGTTGTGCAAGAGCAATCGGCCAACGCGCCGATGCACTTATCCGCTAAGTCCGCTTCTCGCACAAGTGCTGAAAGCTCAATGAGCGACAACAGGGCGATGCACTCAGTGAACGCTTGCCCTGCAGATAGACTCATCCTCCTTCCATCTGGGTGGGACCGTTTCACCTCACCGCCGTCGCTCACCGTCAAGCCACACCTCGCTGACTGCAAGGTGTTCACCGATAGAATGGCGAAAGCAAACCAAGTCCGCAGGACTGGCCGGCTGCAGCGTGCCGCCCCGGCCCACAAAGCGAGCCGGGTTTATGGTGACTAGAGCGAGGGCTTGAGCCAGTGACAGACAGGAAACCTCCAGCAACCAGCTCAGGCACTCTGTCACGGAACGAGCCGCGCCGGCGAGATACGCCGTTCCGACTAAACCGAGTCTCCCATCCAGGCTCAGCTCTACTTCGCCGCCTACAGATGTAACGTATCTACCAGGCGGCATGCCCGTGAGCGCAACCGCGTCCGAAACAAGGATGCTACGGCCCAATCCCTTACTGCGCAATATGGTTAACAGCGTGTCCCGGTCGAGATGATGGCTGTCTGCAATCAAGGTGGCTACCAACCGTTCATCCGCCAGTTGGGCCCAGATCAAGTTGGGATGACGAGGTAACATCGCAGCAACTCCGTTCCCTAAGTGCGTCGAAAGCTCCGCACCAGCAGCGGCAGCATCATGAATCTGGACAGCATCGGCGTGGGTGTGTCCGATGGAGACGTGAATGCCGCGCCGACGCATCTCGCCGATGGCAGCAGCGGCGCCATCCCAGTGTGGAGATAGCGTGACGAGCCGAATAAGGTTGCCGGAGACCGACTGCCAGCGGTCGACTTCCTCCAGTGAGGGAGGTCGCACGTGCTCTCGCGGATGCGCTCCGCATGCACCATCCTCCGGCGAAATGAACGGGCCTTCCATGTGAACCCCTGCGACCACCTTCCGCACCAGTGGAAACCGCTCGACAGCTTCGCGAATCGCTGCCAAAGAAGACAACAGATGTTCTTCCGATTGGGTGATCAGAGTGGGAAGAAACGTCGTTACCCCAGTGTGCAAGACCTCCTCTGCAACGTGCAGAACCGTTGCGGGCTCGAGGTGATCTTCGTTTAGATCATGCCCGCCGAAGCCATTCACCTGGAGATCAATGAAGCCGGGTGCGACATAGCAGTCAGGTTCTGCGCTGCTCTTCCTAATCTCCGCAATCCTGCCTTCTTCGACAAGGATGTCGACTGCTTTTGTGGATTGCGGGTCAATGCCAGTAATCGTAATCATCGCGCTACATGAGAGGCTTCCGGCCCCAGCACTCCGGCCGCAGATAAGAAGTCGAGGTAAATCGTACAGTTCGTGTGCGTTCTGAGCGCGGAGGCCGGGCAGGCTTCAGTAAGTGGCCCAAGCAGGGCCGCGGTGACAGCTCTCGTCTTCAAGGCGCCAGGCACACAGCAGAAGATCCTCTTTGCCGAGAGAAGGCAAGGCACGGTCAGGGTGAGAGCTTGTGTCGGAACATCCTCGATTCTTGCAAAGCAATCGTCGTCGACCTGCTGTTTCCGGCATTGTTCATCGAGAGTGACGAGACGCATCGACTCGGGATCAGCAAAGTTCGCCGGCGGATCATTAAATGCAAGGTGTCCGTTCGACCCTATCCCGCAACAGACGATGTCGATAGGCGCCTCTGCAAGCAGTGCTGCATACGCTTTGGCTGTGGTAATCGGATCAGCGTCGGGTCGAATGCGGTGTACTGCGGCAAAAGGCAAATGGTCGAAGAGGTGACGGTCCAGCCACACAGCGAATCGCTGTGGTGCTTCGGGCGGCAGGCCAAGGTATTCATCCATGTGGAATGCCGTGACGCGGGGCCAATCAATGCCCGGTTGCCGGATGAGTTCGGCCAGCAGGCCCGACTGGCTGGGAGCAGCGGCGAAGATGATCCGCACCGACCGCTGTTGCGACAATCGGGCTCGCAAATCGGCAGAGACGTCGTAGGCTGCAATTCTCCCGGGTGTGTCTCCTTCGGGCGCTAGAACGTACGGGATCGCCGCCCCGGGAATGAGTTCAACTTGCATACGAAGTACTCCTCTCAATCTTGTGGTGCTCAGTCGAATCGCCGCCTATCGCGCCGAGAAGCGCGTCGGATGCGGGTTTCCTGACCGGCCGTAGAAAGCCCACTCCGGCATACACGAAAAATGCGGAGAGAACGGGGCCAGCAACGGTGATCGTGGTCGTGAGATCGCCTGGAAGCCTTGCGATGCGTTGCGCGAAGGCGAATTTGATGAGTGCGAAGGCCGTGGCGCCAGCGGCCCATGAGAGGATGGCTGCCGCGCTGCCGGAACGGCGGAAGATCCTCAGCATCCCGAGCAGTATGGGAAGTGCGATGGGGCCGATCAGTGCTGCATACCAGAGCAGCAGCAGACCCATAACGCCGCCGAAGTGATCCGCTAAGAGCGCGATTACCATGCTGCCGGTGAGAAAGATGAGGGTACAGATACGACCTGCGCGCAACTGAGCACGATCCTGCAGCGCAGGGCGCGAACCGCGCAGTGCGGGCAGAACATCGCGAACGACGACGGCCGAAATCGCATTCGCGTCCGACGAGGTCATGGCCATGGTGTGCGCGAAAAGGCCAGCGAGCACCAGACCTACAAGCCCGTGGGGCAGCAGCAATCGCGTGAGCAGTGCGTAGGCTTGCGACGGGTCTTTGAGTCCGGGCAGCAGCATCGGCGCCGCCCACATCGGAAAGAAAAGGACGAGCGGCCACCCAAGGTATAGAGCTGCCGACAGCAATGCTGCGCGCCTTGCATCTCGGGGAGTGGGCGCGGCGATGAAGCGCTGCGCGAGATTCCACGTACCGCCGTTATAGGAAAGGATGTTGATGCCCAGGTACACCGCGGCGAAGGGTGCCGTGTATTCCCCGGTAAAAGGCTTGGAGTGAGCCGGGGGCAGCTGGGACCACATGGTCCAGACGGACGACACACTGCCTAAACGATGCAGCACCGCGACCAGCATGACCAGGCCGGCAAAAATCTGGATGATGAACTGGCTCATGTCCGTAAACGCGTCGGCCCAGAGGCCTCCCACCACGGAGTAGACCAGCGTTACGCCTCCCGTCAGGAGGACACCCCAGAGAGGCAGCACGCCCGCGAAGACCTGCAGAAGGATGGCTGCGGCCGTCCACTTGGCTCCGACGTCGAAAATCTTCAGCAGTGCTCCACTCCAGGCGAGCACCTGTTGGGCTGGCAGGTTATACCGCGTGGTGAGGTACTCGAGCGGTGAAATAATGCCGAGCTGCTGGCGCAGCATCACCCAGCGCACAGGAAAAATCCTGCAACCGATGATCAACGCGAGCGCGATCGAGCACGCCCACCAAACGTAGATGCTGAAGCCCGCCGTGTAGGCGAGTGCCGCATAGCCAACAAAGACGGCGGAGCTATAGCCCGACATGTGGTGCGAGACGCCGGAGAGCCACCATGGCATCGCTCCGCCAGCAGTGAAGAAGTCGTTCGCAGTTTTGACCTTGGTTCGTGCCCACAGCCCCACGCCGATCATGGCAATGAAGTATGCAAATAGCACCATCCAGTCGAGTAGGTCCATTCTCATGATTAATGACCAGAATCTGCGGGCGTTGCGGACTCCAGCTGGATGCTATCGAGTACCCAAAGCGGAGTCACGGAATAACGGGTCATGTTCAGGCAAAGGTCGTGTTCACCTTCGAGCGCCGGAAGCGCGGCGTTGATCTTCGTGACGCCCAATTTGCCTGCGGCAGAATCAAGCGGCAAGGTCGCGAGCAGCTTGCCGTTGCATCCGTCCGCCAAGACCTGCAGCTCCGCGCTAGCGGACTTGGAATCGGAGAGTGGAGGGATTGCATTGCTGTTGTCATGAAACACGTAAGGCAAGGCCATCACACCCGCGGTGATGCCGCGGACACCATCGAGCGCGGCGCGCGGGTAAATCCAGCACGGCTTCTTGTAATTCGCGAGAACAACCGGACGGCTGGGCTGCGGCGGGTCTTGCTCCATGGCGATCGAAGGATCGTTGGCACAGAGCGACAGCTCCTGGCTAAAACGGTGATGCAGCATCTTCCAGTCGAGTGTTTCATCCAGTTCGCTCGCGGCGATCTCGGCGTTTATAAAGGTCGCGGCGCGGAGGTGAGTCGCGTCTGGCACGTGAATCGGTTTCGTGTATTCCTGCGAGTTCTGCGTGACGGGTGAACCATCAAGCGTATAGCGGATAATGCCGGCGTGGGCCTGATTGCTCAGGGTCACGGTTAACGTGCCGCCTAGGACATCGACTGACTCCGCCTGAACGCGAAAGACATTCGGATCGTAGCCGATACCAAGACTCTGGTAACGGTGCATCTCGGCCGAGAGACGAGAAGCGAAGTTCGTCCAGTCTCGTGGCTTCGACGGTGCCCATCCGATCTCAGCTAAAGCAGCTGCGCGGGGAAAAAGCATCCACGTGACACGGTCTGTGCTAATGACATACTCACTCCACAGGTTCGCCTGGACCCCCAGGATATGCTTGCGCTCCTCGTCGCTGAGACTTTTGGGCAGCGGATCGAAGCGATACACATCCTGTACCGGATTAAGAGCGAAGCGACCCGGCGCTTCCTCTGCGAGAGGTGTCTGCCGATAGTTGAAGTACAGGGGACGCACAGGCGTCAGCACGGCATCGTGCCCCTGCTTTGCTGCGGCGATGCCGCCTGCTACTCCGTGCCATGACATGACAGCCGCGTTCGGCGCCAGTCCGCCTTCGAGGATCTCATCCCAGCCGATCGTGCGGCGATGATGCTCTGTCAGGAATGTGTCGATGCGCTTAATGAAATAGCTCTGCAGAGCATCCTCATCTTTGATGCCGAGCTGCTTCATTTGGCCCTGGATTACTGGCGATGCTTTCCACTGATCCTTCATGGCTTCGTCTCCCCCGACGTGAATGTATGCCGATGGAAAGAGGTCCATTACCTCTGTGAGGACGTTATCGATGAAGGTGAACGTGTCGTCGTTTAGGTTGTAGAGATATGGGAAAATTCCATACTGGTTTACCGGCTCAGACAGGTGTTCAACGGAGGAGCCGAACTGCGGATAAGCCGCGAGCGTCGCCGATGAATGGCCCGGCATCTCGATCTCGGGAACAATCGTGACATTCCGGTTTGCCGCATACTTTACCAGCTCCTTAACTTGCGCCTGAGTGTAAAACCCACCATAGCGCTGGCCGGGTTCTAGCGTAGAAGACCCTTCGGAGTTGAATACCTTCGGGAGGTGTCGATACGCACCTACAGACGTGAGCCTGGGATAGCGCTTAATCTCCAGTCGCCAGCCCTGGTCGTCTGATAGATGCCAGTGCAATGTGTTCAGCTTTTCTAGCGACATCCACTCGACGAGCTGTCGTATGTAGTCGATGCTCTGCATGTGACGTGCCGAGTCCAGCATGATTCCGCGCCAGCGGAGTTCGGGGTTATCCTCGATCTTCATGCACTGCAACTGCGCGGCACCGGTCTTCTGCTCAGTGCCGGTGAGTAGCTGCCATAGCGTAACGGAGCCGTAGTACAGACCCGCGTCGCTCGCAGCTGAAATCCTGACCTGCTTGGGAGAGATGTCTAGCGTGTAGCTCTCGCCAGTAGGAACAGAATCGGTTGCTGTACGTTCAAAATGGATCACCGAAGTCCTCACGTGCCTGTCATCCGCTTCGGCTTGAAGTTTCAGGTTGCGAGTACGCCCCAGAAGCTCTGCAAGATGGATCGCCGCGAATTGGGCTTCGTGATCCCCTGCGGGAAAAGCGATCACGCCCCCATTCGCGATGGTTAGCATCCCGGGCACCTGCTCCACCTTCGCGGGGATAGGAATGACGGACACACTCTGAGCGCTAGCAATGCTGAGGACAGCGCCGTTCATTGCGAAAGCCAGCACCGATCCGGCGAGAACTGGAAGAGAGATGAGCTGCATGAGGTGAGTTGGCCTCCGATCTGCTTTTACTCGAGCAAATGTAAATAGAAGGCAGTGTGAGAATCTATGTCCCCATGGCATCACTCTTAGAAGGAATCTTTGGCTCCGAGCTGAATACGCTGTGGCTCCTGCAGGCCAGTCACTTGCCCGAAGCCGGCGCTGTCCGTTGAGCTGTCGGACTACTCAGCGTAGCCGGGTTGGTGCGATTGAACGCGTTCTGGCAGGCCTTGATCTCCGGCCCGTGGAAGTCGTATGAAGTCTCCTTCTGAACCTTCAGAATTCGCACGCGAGTTGCGGAGTAGCGGTACTTGTCGAGCTGATTACTGGGGGAAATGTCCGAAAAGTAGGTCATGGTGCGAGCGTGCTCCGTAGTGCAGAACAATCATGCCACGCCTCCCCCAAATAGATGAAAACGTGGCTGCAGTGGGTGCCGTTACATGCTGTTCACGGGAGTGAGGGGCTGGTCGGAAGGTAAATTCTCCGGAGGTGCACTTAACGCGCGAAACACGGCCAAGTTTGTGGATCGGAGAATTTCTCCAGTCCGGTCATTTGAAGGTCTCACGCAATAAAGCCCCGAATCGGGGCTCTATTCAAGCAAAATCAGTAGCTTAGAATGCTGCCAAAACTGTATGGCGGTGGACGCAGTCTGCATCGAAC